>ERZ824600.805-NODE-805-length-44528-cov-5.529805_pt1 | contig 44528 bp, 38 predicted proteins | sample MGYA00519933_ERZ824600 | MGnify/ENA primary metagenome ERZ824600 (study PRJEB31778, sample SAMEA3449178) | human gut metagenome | biome: human gut; feature: human-associated habitat; material: faeces | place: United Kingdom | collected 2010/2012 ... | reverse complement strand
TTGCGGCATCACTGGTTTTCAAGACCAGCTCCATAAACCACTCGGACATCTCTCCTCGTTCGCAACGATACGATTATAACAGAACTTCTGCCGCTTGTCAACAGCAGAAACGGCAGAAGTGGATATATATAATTTTTCTTTCGTTGCCGTGCTCATCGCCGTCATGCTCCCCCCGCACCGACATGCATCGACGCGGCAGAAAAAGCAGCTTCGGACGATTAAACAGTTGCCTCAAGTGAATGAGCCGTTTTTAAACGCTCCGAGCGGCAGACAGGGGTATTCGGGCTTTATTGTCAGGTATTCAGATGAAATCAAGTTTACGCTGTTATAATCGAACCTGTCCAAACACAGCAAACCCGCATTATCCGTTCGGAGCATGTAATCGGTCTTACCCCTATCCTCAATTACATAAATCTTACCGTTTGCATAATCACAGATAATAACGCGGCTGTCAACAATTCCGGAGCCGATGTTGATCGTTGAGCAAAAATCCGGGCTTCCGTCACCGTTTATATCGCAGATATAAGCATCCCTGACCGGCAGTCCGCCGTACAGCACGGTCGTTTTGCCGTTATTAACTTCAACTGCCGAATCCGTGCAGCTGAAAACGGCATTGGGGAATTGCAAAAAGCTTTTCTCAACACGGGTACTGCCGCCGGATGCATCAAACCATAGCTCTGCCGCTGCTCCGCTCTGATCCGCCGCGCTTTCCGTGCCGTAAAAAAGATGAATCATTTCGTCCCCGGTGCCGGAATAACCGTCCTCATCCGAACCATGCATTGGTCCTATAACGATATGAATAAGCTTTTCGCCGAGATTGGTGACTCCGTCCTTGCTGTAGGTTATAACTCGATTCAGCTCTTCAGCCTCACTGAAGCCCACAAAATCAATCAGGTATAAATCCGCATTCGGACACATGCGGCGAATCTCGTCCTTCGGCATGTATTTCAGTGCGTTGAGATAATCCTCAAGAAGATATACCGTTTCGGGTGCGGCAACACGGCTTTCTCCCGGAAGGAAGAACATATCCGAATCGCCGAAAAACCGCAATTGTTCGCGATACATTCCATCCTGCCGTTTGAAGTAAAAAACGATTGTTTGGTTGTCCCAAAGTTCAAAATCGGAATCCATGTCCAATGAAAATCCTCCGGGTCGGGTGTAGATCTCCGCATCGGGATTCAGCTTTTCCGCTTTTCGAATTTCGGAAACAATATAGTCGGGATCAATATCCGCAATATTATCGCCCCTCATTTCAAATTCCGCACCTGTCTTTTTGCCGGTCAAAAAACACACCGCAAGCGCTGCACAGGCGAGCACGGCAATAAGAATCACCCAAACCGACGGTTTTCGGTAATTCATCACGGTCTTAACGCGTTCTTTAATACCAACTTCACCGAAGGCAAGCGGACAGGCATTGAAACGACTGCGACTAACGCTGCACGAAAGCAATGCCTGCATATAGTCCGCTCTCTGTTCGTTGTCAAGCTTTTTTATAACCTTTTCATCGCAGGCAAATTCAATATCGCGGCAAAACAGCACGTAGGACAGCCAAACGAGAGGATTGAACCAATGCACCGCGAGGATAGCAAAGCCAAGCGGCTTCCACTTATTATCACGGCGGCGTATATGCGCCCGCTCATGTTCAATTACGGTTTCAAGTTCACGCTCTTCAATGCCGAACGGAACATATATACGCGGCTTGAAAAATCCAAGCACAAACGCCGAATTAACTCGGTCGCTCTGATAAATATTATCGCGCAGCAGCACGGCTTCACGCAGTTTCCTGCCCAAACCGATGCGGCTTATTGCCATGTATGCAAGCATTATAATCAGACCTGCAAGCCAAATACATGCAATCTCGTAATCATCGGGCAAATCAATTCGCAGGAGCGGAATTGTCAGCGATGTGTCGTAATCGTTCTCCTTTGATTGTGTTCCCGCTGCACCTGGCGTTTTTGCTTCTTCACCTGTGTCGCTGCTTTCGGCAGTTTTTCCTGCATCGGAGGGCACGTTTGAAGCATCTTCCCGTTCGGATTCCGCCCCACCCGATCCGCGGATCACGAGAGGGTCTCCCCCGTCCGTGTTGTCAATAGTGTCAGCATAGAGTTTTTCTCTGAAATTTTCTATAGGATAGTTGTCCGGAACAAGGCTCAGCGGACTTTCTATCGTCGTCGGAATAATTAACCGCAATGCAACAATACCCCAAAGCAGCACCCGAATCCATCCCGGTGCTCTTTTGAACAACAACCTGAGCACAAGCACGATAACAATTATCATGCTTGCCAATATACTCATATCGATAACCGAAATGCAGACTTCACCCACGCTCATTTTCCGCCTCCGTTCCGAATGCTGTCAATCATGCGTTGAACCTCGTCCAACTCCCTTTCCGACATATCCCGACGTTTTGCGAAAGCTGCAACAAATGCCGGCAGCGAACCCGAAAAACGCTTCTCAACAAGCTCATCGATTTCACACGCCTGAGCTTCATCCTTCGAAATAATGGAAGTTATAACGCCGTCCTCGTTCTTCAGCACACCGCGCTCGCAAAGACGCTTCAACACTGTATAACTCGTTGTTCGCTTCCATCCAAGTTCCGCGAAGCAGAGCTTTGCAAGCTGCGCTGCGGATATCGGTTCGTTTTCCCATAGAATAAGGCAGAAACGGTATTCACCTTCATGTATTTTCGGAATTTCTTTCATAATGACTCCTCCGCGATTTTTGTCTACTGTTGTAGGCTGTTTTTTAGTCTACAACAGTAGACGGCTTTTGTCAACAGTTTTTTCACAAAAATTCAGAGCCGATTTAATGCTCCGATCCGGAATCAACCGAAAAAACATTGTATCCACCCTTTATAAATGGCAAAACAAGTGCAGGAAAATGAATCGGTTCAAGCCCGATACGCGGACGGAGTTCTCGGGCTTATGTGCTGAGCCGAAAATTCTGTCGATATTTATATACATCTACTAAAAAAATAGCATGAAGGGATTCTTAAGCTGCGGATGATAAAACGGAAGCTGCTGTCAGGCGGCTTTAAAAAGGCAAATGCAGTTATATGCCCGTTTCCGCCATGCTTGTTCGCCTGCTTGCAACGGTTAATCTTTGCTTGGTTTTTCCCCATGTTAAGCATTATATTTGTTCGCCGGCACAGCGGCAGCCTTGATCTGCGCTGCAGTGCTCCGGTTCCGTCAGTATTTGTAATACTGTGCGCACAGCATCATTATTTTATTATATGCGAACTTAAGGCAGCTTCCGCAAAAACCATTGTCGAATTCACTCTTTTTGCGCGAAAGCAATTGTGCCCGGGAGCCGAGTCTGTCATATTTGGATTGTCTGCAATTCTCCGGGCAGCGGTTCGGCAAAACACTCCCGGCAGTTTTCAGCGGAAAACTCTTGACAAACATCGCGATATGTGATAGTCTATATACGTTATCAGCCGAGTATCGCTGCTCACCGATAACAGTTTTTTCCGAAAACAGGGTCGCTGCATCTAAAATGCAGTAACCCTGTTTTTGATTAATGAAGATTCCGAGCGAAGGCAAATCACACAGGCGAAGCGCTGCATACATACCACCTGCGAATGCAGCGACCGGTACATTGCACTTATAATCGCCGACAGCGGTATTTCTATCCACGCCGCCCGTGAAGGCGGCGACTATCCGCCATTCTGTTGCCGGTGATTGCGTCAAATTTCAATCCACGCCGCCCGTGAAGGCGGCGACGTTTACATACAGGGCTTTCGATTCAGTTTTGCGATTTCAATCCACGCCGCCCGTGAAGGCGGCGACGGCAACAACGGCGGTGAAACCGCTACCGAAAAGGTATTTCAATCCACGCCGCCCGTGAAGGCGGCGACTAATAGCTTGTGCATGTTGAATAATTAAATATAATTTCAATCCACGCCGCCCGTGAAGGCGGCGACTCATTGCCCCAAGTGTGGGTTTGTTTTCGAGGTATTTCAATCCACGCCGCCCGTGAAGGCGGCGACGTGGGACGGGCTATAATCAGCGTCTCAATCAGCGATTTCAATCCACGCCGCCCGTGAAGGCGGCGACTTGATTGAGAGCGGGTTCGCAAACAGCGTTGATATTTCAATCCACGCCGCCCGTGAAGGCGGCGACCGGAGGCTTTCGCCTTGACATACTTCCAAATCGATTTCAATCCACGCCGCCCGTGAAGGCGGCGACTTTTGTCTCACCTTTGCACGACAAGGACAAAACGATTTCAATCCACGCCGCCCGTGAAGGCGGCGACGTAAGCAGAATTGCTATTATTTTTTCCGCACTTATTTCAATCCACGCCGCCCGTGAAGGCGGCGACTTTTTCCCTGTCGTGTCAACAGAAAAATCACAAATATTTCAATCCACGCCGCCCGTGAAGGCGGCGACTCTCGTCAGCATTCTCTGCCTTGTAATATCCGAAATTTCAATCCACGCCGCCCGTGAAGGCGGCGACGTAAAGCCCGCCGCCCTGCGCGCGCTGCTTGCATCATTTCAATCCACGCCGCCCGTGAAGGCGGCGACATCGTCCAGCGCAGCCTGTCTGATTGACAGTTGCATTTCAATCCACGCCGCCCGTGAAGGCGGCGACGTTGTGGCTGCATCCGCCGCAACCGCATCCACGATTTCAATCCACGCCGCCCGTGAAGGCGGCGACCATTTTGCGACTGGCATAAATGTCGGTTGCAAAGATTTCAATCCACGCCGCCCGTGAAGGCGGCGACGTCGTCCGAATGTTACTGATTAGTAATAGGCAAATTTCAATCCACGCCGCCCGTGAAGGCGGCGACTGCATCCCCGTGTATGTGCCATTCGGGGTGTCCGCCGATTTCAATCCACGCCGCCCGTGAAGGCGGCGACCCTTTGTTTGATTAGGTTTTTTCTATTGCGGATTATTTCAATCCACGCCGCCCGTGAAGGCGGCGACGGACGCGGCGCAGGGCTTCATTTTCGCGGCTGCACATTTCAATCCACGCCGCCCGTGAAGGCGGCGACCAGTAGCAGGGGGCGCATAGCCCGCGCCCAAGGATTTCAATCCACGCCGCCCGTGAAGGCGGCGACTGCGGGCAAACAGGCGGTGCTTGCGCAGCCGCGTATTTCAATCCACGCCGCCCGTGAAGGCGGCGACGATGCAGCCGCCGTAAGCTATCAGCCTGTGTCCAATTTCAATCCACGCCGCCCGTGAAGGCGGCGACAGCGGCAAGCAGCCGAAGCCCCGAGGGCGCATAATTTCAATCCACGCCGCCCGTGAAGGCGGCGACAAACTAAAACGGCGGAAATTGACACGACTCAACAAATTTCAATCCACGCCGCCCGTGAAGGCGGCGACTACTATTACAGGCAATACTTTTGTAGTGCGCGAGATTTCAATCCACGCCGCCCGTGAAGGCGGCGACTGCAAAAGAATATACACTGACAGAAGGAACTTTATTTCAATCCACGCCGCCCGTGAAGGCGGCGACGGCTACGCAAGAGCAAGTGCAAACGCTGCCGGAATTTCAATCCACGCCGCCCGTGAAGGCGGCGACGAACAGCAAGATAATCCACCAACCGTCCTGCCCATTTCAATCCACGCCGCCCGTGAAGGCGGCGACATTGTCAAAAAGATTGTCGCCCCATCCGGCATGATTTCAATCCACGCCGCCCGTGAAGGCGGCGACCCCATTGTTCTGCCATTGCGGCGGCTATACCCGATTTCAATCCACGCCGCCCGTGAAGGCGGCGACTCCAGGACAGACGGCAACCCCGGCACCAACCTAATTTCAATCCACGCCGCCCGTGAAGGCGGCGACTTTTCCTGCGGCAGCGTATGGTGCGTTAAATATATTTCAATCCACGCCGCCCGTGAAGGCGGCGACTATAATCCGCTGATTCCAAATTGCCATAGCCGTTATTTCAATCCACGCCGCCCGTGAAGGCGGCGACACGCACCGTCGAATGTTGCGTTCATTGCCCGTACATTTCAATCCACGCCGCCCGTGAAGGCGGCGACTGTTCAATTGGTCAAACCCTGCAAGTGTGCGAGAATTTCAATCCACGCCGCCCGTGAAGGCGGCGACGCGGCACGAATGCCCAAGGTACGCAACGATGAGATTTCAATCCACGCCGCCCGTGAAGGCGGCGACTGCGGATTTCTTTCCGCCGTTGCTGTCCCATGCCATATTTCAATCCACGCCGCCCGTGAAGGCGGCGACTCACGCGCCAGCGGATGGGTGCTACTGCCGGAAAGGATTTCAATCCACGCCGCCCGTGAAGGCGGCGACGTTGCCGTCTGTCCGCATGTACAAACCATGCGGATTTCAATCCACGCCGCCCGTGAAGGCGGCGACGCGCGCACCGAATGAGCAATTGCAGTACATTTTTATTTCAATCCACGCCGCCCGTGAAGGCGGCGACTACATAGAGTATGAAATATCACTTGAGACAGGGGATTTCAATCCACGCCGCCCGTGAAGGCGGCGACAATGCTTTGCAACGTCAAGCATGAGGGTTGGAAGGATTTCAATCCACGCCGCCCGTGAAGGCGGCGACGGTTTGTAATGTTTACAGCTCAAACAAAGATAAATTTCAATCCACGCCGCCCGTGAAGGCGGCGACGAGGACTGGAACGCCAACATCAACGGCGTGATTATTTCAATCCACGCCGCCCGTGAAGGCGGCGACACAAATATAAAAGGCAGGGGTATAATACTCTACATTTCAATCCACGCCGCCCGTGAAGGCGGCGACTTATAGTGGTGATAAATATAAACTCACCAAACTATTTCAATCCACGCCGCCCGTGAAGGCGGCGACTTTTTCTTTTTTAGAATCTTAAAATACATTGTAATTATTTCAATCCACGCCGCCCGTGAAGGCGGCGACCACGGTTTCGGGTTTGCCGTCACCCCACGCAAGCGATTTCAATCCACGCCGCCCGTGAAGGCGGCGACCTATCTCGGCGCAATACAGCGTCATTAGGCGGCTATTTCAATCCACGCCGCCCGTGAAGGCGGCGACGAAAGATTTATATCGTATATACAAGTCGGTTATATTTCAATCCACGCCGCCCGTGAAGGCGGCGACCCGAACGGAAAACACGGGCCGAACGACAGATAACGATTTCAATCCACGCCGCCCGTGAAGGCGGCGACTGAAGGGGTTTTTATGGATATAAGTCGCATCGTTATTTCAATCCACGCCGCCCGTGAAGGCGGCGACAGGCATGTTATACCTCCGTTATATACTCAATTGTATTTCAATCCACGCCGCCCGTGAAGGCGGCGACCGTGTCCGCTCTCTAAGGTGTACGCCGTCTCACCCCCATTTCAATCCACGCCGCCCGTGAAGGCGGCGACAATTCTTCCCAGTTCTGTCTCTTGCGTAGCCGTATTTCAATCCACGCCGCCCGTGAAGGCGGCGACTACACGCAAACCCCGCCGCAATGCGGAAGATGGATTTCAATCCACGCCGCCCGTGAAGGCGGCGACCGTCGTATAACTGCGAGGAACATGAAGTCACCGTTATTTCAATCCACGCCGCCCGTGAAGGCGGCGACCCCCGCTGACGCAAATATGCCGCTGTCGCCCGATATTTCAATCCACGCCGCCCGTGAAGGCGGCGACGCTTAGGGTGTATAATAAGTCCATCAAATAAAGATTTCAATCCACGCCGCCCGTGAAGGCGGCGACAACAACGATTTATATAAATCATGCTTTCATGTTTTATTTCAATCCACGCCGCCCGTGAAGGCGGCGACATACGGCGAGAAAGCGCTGGATGCGTCATGCAGATTTCAATCCACGCCGCCCGTGAAGGCGGCGACCGGCGTTATCGCCCGAAGGAAGGTATTTCGCCTTATTTCAATCCACGCCGCCCGTGAAGGCGGCGACCAGCCATGCTCCGCGCCTGCCCGGCAATCCCGCATTTCAATCCACGCCGCCCGTGAAGGCGGCGACGCTTTGCCCGCCGAAAAACAGGCAATGTGCTTCGATTTCAATCCACGCCGCCCGTGAAGGCGGCGACGGCGCAGTGTACAGCTCCCTGCCGATTCCCCAGTTATTTCAATCCACGCCGCCCGTGAAGGCGGCGACTTGTTTATTGTGTGTGTTGTCGGTATTGTGCTATATTTCAATCCACGCCGCCCGTGAAGGCGGCGACCGAGCTGTCCTATCTGACTATACGGGGAGAAGGAATTTCAATCCACGCCGCCCGTGAAGGCGGCGACCCATCGCCATGCATCCCTCCGAGTCCGCCATAAAAAATTTCAATCCACGCCGCCCGTGAAGGCGGCGACTTAATTTTTGAAACATATACTTTTTGCGGAATAATTTCAATCCACGCCGCCCGTGAAGGCGGCGACATCGGCAAAATAAGTATTGCAAATGGAAATGGTATTTCAATCCACGCCGCCCGTGAAGGCGGCGACTAAGCGGTTTATAATTATCGCAAATTTTTGCATAGATTTCAATCCACGCCGCCCGTGAAGGCGGCGACCTATTAGTTATTATTTCACTTCAACCCAAACATTATTTCAATCCACGCCGCCCGTGAAGGCGGCGACGCCGCAATCGATACCCCGTATGTTGATATGATCTATTTCAATCCACGCCGCCCGTGAAGGCGGCGACGAATCATATAATTTTTGGTTCAACCGCATTACGATTTCAATCCACGCCGCCCGTGAAGGCGGCGACCCGTATCTGGTATAATCTAACTATCAAATAAAGGATTTCAATCCACGCCGCCCGTGAAGGCGGCGACCCGTCGAGGATTTCTTCCAGGTCGTCCATAGTATATTTCAATCCACGCCGCCCGTGAAGGCGGCGACGTATCTTGCCCATGCGGTTATAAATGCCGCAATTGATTTCAATCCACGCCGCCCGTGAAGGCGGCGACGGATACGGCAACCTTGATTCATACAATGCGTGGATTTCAATCCACGCCGCCCGTGAAGGCGGCGACCGCAAGTGACATTGCCGACTATATCCTGTCGGAGATTTCAATCCACGCCGCCCGTGAAGGCGGCGACACGGACGACTACATTTATACTATGGACGACCTGATTTCAATCCACGCCGCCCGTGAAGGCGGCGACGCGAGCTGACCAGCGGTGAAATCATCGACATTGACATTTCAATCCACGCCGCCCGTGAAGGCGGCGACCCGTGACCAGCAAGCAGCTCCCTTTGCGAAGGAGATTTCAATCCACGCCGCCCGTGAAGGCGGCGACTGCCTGCTTCCTGCTCTTTACCATCAAGACCGCTATTTCAATCCACGCCGCCCGTGAAGGCGGCGACTAAGGCAAATGATGATAAAATAATAGGTGATATTATTTCAATCCACGCCGCCCGTGAAGGCGGCGACGCTATAAATATTCGTGCCGCTACCGTCATAATCCATTTCAATCCACGCCGCCCGTGAAGGCGGCGACATAAACAGCTGTCCTATCAAGGCTATACGGGGAGATTTCAATCCACGCCGCCCGTGAAGGCGGCGACCACCGACATGGTCGAACGCAATCATAACCAGCGGAATTTCAATCCACGCCGCCCGTGAAGGCGGCGACGAAGCTCTCAAGCCCTCGCGCCTTATGCCATACGGATTTCAATCCACGCCGCCCGTGAAGGCGGCGACGTTGGGAAAACATGGGGAAAACATGAAAATATATCATTTCAATCCACGCCGCCCGTGAAGGCGGCGACGATGTTGCACCTCACAGCCTGTCGCGATTGTCGATATTTCAATCCACGCCGCCCGTGAAGGCGGCGACTCAAAGCGGTTATGCCGCAGGAGTGAGGTAAACTATATTTCAATCCACGCCGCCCGTGAAGGCGGCGACATACCCGCCACGGGCAACCGGCAGCATCAGGTCAGATTTCAATCCACGCCGCCCGTGAAGGCGGCGACAATTTGCGAACGGACGACGTACTGTCCGCCGAAATTTCAATCCACGCCGCCCGTGAAGGCGGCGACAATAGCATATTCCGCTGTTTCATAATCTTTTCCGTATTTCAATCCACGCCGCCCGTGAAGGCGGCGACATAATCCCTTTGTTGGATTGAGTTTTTTCTATTGTGATTTCAATCCACGCCGCCCGTGAAGGCGGCGACCCAAACCGAAACAGGCGGCGGCCGTAAAACGTGCATTTCAATCCACGCCGCCCGTGAAGGCGGCGACGACGTCACATTATGTTTAACTTCCGTTGATATAATTTCAATCCACGCCGCCCGTGAAGGCGGCGACCCGAAAAAGCGTTCCTTGTATCGTTTCTTAAGTATTTCAATCCACGCCGCCCGTGAAGGCGGCGACGGAAACCGAAAAAATACAACAAATGGTTTTCTAAATTTCAATCCACGCCGCCCGTGAAGGCGGCGACTAGCACATATGGACCGGCAATGCAATAGGTTTAATTTCAATCCACGCCGCCCGTGAAGGCGGCGACTTGCGGCGGCGAAAACATATGCAGACACACAGGATATTTCAATCCACGCCGCCCGTGAAGGCGGCGACATAATTTAGGTATCCCCGAGAGATAGAGGGATAGATTTCAATCCACGCCGCCCGTGAAGGCGGCGACCACTCCTGCTGATGATGGTCTGTCAGTCACCGGTATTTCAATCCACGCCGCCCGTGAAGGCGGCGACGACGGCGGTAAAGCCCGCTAAAGCACAGCCGCAAGATTTCAATCCACGCCGCCCGTGAAGGCGGCGACGCAAGCTGTCCTATCTGGCTATACGGGGAGAAGGGATTTCAATCCACGCCGCCCGTGAAGGCGGCGACGCAACCGCTTGAATCCACGGAGGTTCAGAAAGTCATTTCAATCCACGCCGCCCGTGAAGGCGGCGACACCTATTCGCTCTCACAATTACATTGGGGGAGCATTTCAATCCACGCCGCCCGTGAAGGCGGCGACGTTACCGCGGTGTATAGACACATACCACACATTATATTTCAATCCACGCCGCCCGTGAAGGCGGCGACGCGGTAATTAACGTATAAAATCTCGTTGTTGAGTATTTCAATCCACGCCGCCCGTGAAGGCGGCGACCAGCGCGTTTCGCCTTGTTCCCGCAAGGCTCGTCAATTTCAATCCACGCCGCCCGTGAAGGCGGCGACGGAAAAGCACTGTTTTATTACGATGATGATTTAATTTCAATCCACGCCGCCCGTGAAGGCGGCGACACAAAGCGTTAGTGCTATTCCGATAAGTTATAAAGATTTCAATCCACGCCGCCCGTGAAGGCGGCGACCATACACCTACATTTAAGTGGTGTGTAATTATGAAATTTCAATCCACGCCGCCCGTGAAGGCGGCGACGCAGTGAACGGAATATAATTCTTATAGTTCGTTATTTCAATCCACGCCGCCCGTGAAGGCGGCGACAGATTGAACGGGGGAATGTAACATTCAATCAAGATTTCAATCCACGTCGCCCGTGAAGGCGGCGACCATAACCAAATAGCAAGCTATATCCACCACGTCAAATTTCAATCCACGCCGCCCGTGAAGGCGGCGACATTGATGCGGTTGCTCCCTTTGACGGATTTTCATTCATTTCAATCCACGCCGCCCGTGAAGGCGGCGACCAAAGCAACTTCTAATAAAATGAAGTTTTTGACTGATTTCAATCCACGCCGCCCGTGAAGGCGGCGACAATTGATGAGGTAAAGCTTGGAGCATGGAAACATATTTCAATCCACGCCGCCCGTGAAGGCGGCGACATTCGCCGCCCGCAACCTCATAATTTGCGGGGTTATTTCAATCCACGCCGCCCGTGAAGGCGGCGACCCTATTATGTTATTTCACTTCAACGTAAATAATATTTCAATCCACGCCGCCCGTGAAGGCGGCGACACTAAAGGTTGCGTTGTTCGGGCCAGTGCAAACAGTATTTCAATCCACGCCGCCCGTGAAGGCGGCGACGAATACGTTTCAGACGCTTATAAGCGACAAGGATTTCAATCCACGCCGCCCGTGAAGGCGGCGACGAGATCCGGCTCTCCTGCCACATGCTCCGGTGCATTTCAATCCACGCCGCCCGTGAAGGCGGCGACTCGGAGAGAGCTATAGTTTTATCACCGGTATCGGATTTCAATCCACGCCGCCCGTGAAGGCGGCGACAAGGGTCAAAAAACACCGAAAATTATCTTGACGATTTCAATCCACGCCGCCCGTGAAGGCGGCGACATCCGTGACAATCCCGAAGGACGAGAGAGGCAACATTTCAATCCACGCCGCCCGTGAAGGCGGCGACTTAAGTCCCTTATTCATCTTCGGGAGCAGTTTTTATTTCAATCCACGCCGCCCGTGAAGGCGGCGACGGATACATATCCGCCCCAAATCGTCAACCGTGCGATTTCAATCCACGCCGCCCGTGAAGGCGGCGACATATATATCACCTCCACGGGTGATTATACATGCGATTTCAATCCACGCCGCCCGTGAAGGCGGCGACCCCATGCTGTGCGGTACGTGCGCAGGCAAAAAAATTTCAATCCACGCCGCCCGTGAAGGCGGCGACCGGAGTCAGCAGCAGGACCGTATCGCCCTGCCCATTTCAATCCACGCCGCCCGTGAAGGCGGCGACACCTCACCGAATCAAGGATTTCATAATCTTCAAAGATTTCAATCCACGCCGCCCGTGAAGGCGGCGACAGCGATTCTGAAATTAATTATGGTCGCTTATATAATTTCAATCCACGCCGCCCGTGAAGGCGGCGACCGCTGCTTATCGAGGGCATTGTCAAAGGCATTTTATTTCAATCCACGCCGCCCGTGAAGGCGGCGACAGCGGATTCAGAGCTGCGCCTGAAATGGTTGGAATTTCAATCCACGCCGCCCGTGAAGGCGGCGACCCGACATTTATGACGGTTACAAAGCACCGTAGCCTTATTTCAATCCACGCCGCCCGTGAAGGCGGCGACTACGCGTCAGCGGAGGGGGCATTCTGCCAGAAAGATTTCAATCCACGCCGCCCGTGAAGGCGGCGACTGCAGCCCCACAACGGCGCGGGGCGCAACAGGCGAATTTCAATCCACGCCGCCCGTGAAGGCGGCGACATAACTCTTGCATGAAGTCAGACTTCAAGTTCTGATTTCAATCCACGCCGCCCGTGAAGGCGGCGACCAATGCAATAGGTTCGGAAAAATATATAAGGAGTATTTCAATCCACGCCGCCCGTGAAGGCGGCGACTCATTACAGCGATAAATTCCTGTTTCTGCATCGTTCATTTCAATCCACGCCGCCCGTGAAGGCGGCGACTGTAAGCGCCTTTTGCGCTGTTGGGATATAATCTATTTCAATCCACGCCGCCCGTGAAGGCGGCGACGTCGGGTTGTCCCCGACAGTATCAGCAAAAGCAGATTTCAATCCACGCCGCCCGTGAAGGCGGCGACAGTCCGGAATTGTATTCATCTTATGATACTTATATTTCAATCCACGCCGCCCGTGAAGGCGGCGACGAACGAGGCGGATTGCAGTGACGCTCCCTCAAACATTTCAATCCACGCCGCCCGTGAAGGCGGCGACCTCCAGTGTTGCTGTTGACGCTGCGGCGGCACGATTTCAATCCACGCCGCCCGTGAAGGCGGCGACCATAGCAACCGCACTCATCGTCTTTATGATAACAATTTCAATCCACGCCGCCCGTGAAGGCGGCGACGGCAATGGAGCATCGTCCGCGATACCAGCTATCAATTTCAATCCACGCCGCCCGTGAAGGCGGCGACGTATTTGTGTCCGTCTCGGAGTGCCTGTCGGTAACATTTCAATCCACGCCGCCCGTGAAGGCGGCGACTTCACGGAATTCAATATCGTGCGTGTATTGGATATTTCAATCCACGCCGCCCGTGAAGGCGGCGACGTGGGCGGATGTTGATTATCTCGCATCGCGAAATTTCAATCCACGCCGCCCGTGAAGGCGGCGACTAATTTGCGCACGCGTTGTTGACAATGCCGCGCAATTTCAATCCACGCCGCCCGTGAAGGCGGCGACGATATAGCTTTTTATGTTGGGAAAACGCATTGGATTTCAATCCACGCCGCCCGTGAAGGCGGCGACCTTGTCGAGATTCAAAAATGATTGTTTGACCATATTTCAATCCACGCCGCCCGTGAAGGCGGCGACGCCGCCCATCCCCGATTTCGGTGGTTTTCCCGATATTTCAATCCACGCCGCCCGTGAAGGCGGCGACGCTTGATGCAACAATGTCTTATGACACCGCTCCCGGTATTTCAATCCACGCCGCCCGTGAAGGCGGCGACACTGACAGCCCGGATAAAGCTCAGTATCGTAAAATTTCAATCCACGCCGCCCGTGAAGGCGGCGACCTGCCGTTTTTTACTATGTATGATAACTCTTGCATATTTCAATCCACGCCGCCCGTGAAGGCGGCGACTCGGAGTTTGTAGCCACATTATTATTATCAGCAATTTCAATCCACGCCGCCCGTGAAGGCGGCGACCTCAACAGCAGACTGCACCGAAAGAGATACAGGATTTCAATCCACGCCGCCCGTGAAGGCGGCGACCGATAACAGCAACATAAGCATTATCGCCAGTGCATTTCAATCCACGCCGCCCGTGAAGGCGGCGACGCTTTATCCGGGCTGTCGATATGAGTAAGATAACATTTCAATCCACGCCGCCCGTGAAGGCGGCGACGGAGCATGCGGAGCATGAGCCGGAGCACCGGAAGATTTCAATCCACGCCGCCCGTGAAGGCGGCGACGTACTTGCCTTTCCTTAAAAACTTCGTTATTAAGATTTCAATCCACGCCGCCCGTGAAGGCGGCGACCGATAGAGTTTTACCAGAGCCTTGCGGACCAGTATTTCAATCCACGCCGCCCGTGAAGGCGGCGACCAGATAAAGGGTATCATACGGAGCTTTTTACCGATTTCAATCCACGCCGCCCGTGAAGGCGGCGACGTATGCGACATAAGTATACTCCGGCTCAACTCGAATTTCAATCCACGCCGCCCGTGAAGGCGGCGACTTCAGATTTTTAGTGTTGTCACTCCTGTTATGCCTATTTCAATCCACGCCGCCCGTGAAGGCGGCGACAGCGGAAACGAATAGACGTAATCAACATTTCCGCAAACAGCAAGCATGAAAGTGATCATTCCCCGCTGTTCATTTTCCATTATACAGTAAAAAAGGCAGCACTGCAAGCAAAGACCTGCCTTTTATGTGTGTTTCGTTTCTTATCCGCTTAACAATTCTTGAAGAAAAGCATGTTTTGTCCGCGTGTAATTGCGCGAACCACCCTGATTTTTTCTGACCGCTTAGTGTTCGCGGCAAGTAATCAAAGCATCAGCATACCCTCAGGGTCGTAACCCGACTTTGTTCCGAAATGCTCAATCTTGTTTTCATATTTGTTACCCAGATAATAGAAGCGAAGACTGTCACGTTCAGCATCCATGATGCTGCAAAGCTCAGCTTTTAACCTGCGGCACTGCGCCGGATCGAGTATGCACTCGAATACCGAATTCTGCACACGCTGTCCATAGTTTACACACTGCTTTGCGATGCGGCGTAATCGTCTTTTTCCGTCCGCATCCTCTGTGTTAACATCATAGGTTATAAGCACAAACATAATTAAACCTTCCTTTCTGCCTCAACACGGTTATTTCCAAAGGAACGGAGGATAAGCATCCAAATCCCCGCGAAGGTATCTTGCCAGTAACAGGGCCTGAACATACGGAATCATCCCCCATTGCAGCTTTTCGCCGAGATACGGATGCTTCAATTCATCCTTTTTGCGTTCCTGCCATGCTCGATAGAAACGCCGCCGTGAATCATCCTTAAGCAGTACAGCCCCGCTTTCACGAAAATCGAAATCGTTTCTGTCAAACATTCTGTTATTGATGCACGTAAGGACAAATCTGTCTGCCATACACGGACGCAGTTCTTCCATGAGGTCAAGTGCCAGTGAAGTTCTGCCCGGCCTGTCACGATGCAGAAATCCGACATATGAATCCAATCCAACGCTTTCAAGCGCAGAAGCGCAATCGAGAGCAAGCGTTGAATACGCAAGTGACAGCAGCGCATTCACGGCATCAAGCGGAGGCCGCCTCGAACGCACCGTAAACCGAAAAAGTTCCTTGCTGTTGAGAATTAATTCGTTGAATATGCTGAAATACGCATTCGCTGCAACACCCTCAAGTCCACGGAGTCCGTCAAGACGTGTTTCCTTTTGAACAAGCGGCAGCAGTCCCGCCGTCAATTGTGAAACGGAGGTCAAAGCTTCACAATCCACACGCAGAGCGTGATCGCGCCGTGTCCTCTCAATGCTCTGCTTAGAATTGTAAAGTTTGCCGAATATCATATTTTTTGCAATCAGGCATGAATTCTCCTCATCATCTGCAACTCGATATTGCTTTCGGCGAAGCAAAACATTGCCGTTTGCTTCACCCGTTACCCGTGCAAGAAATCGCCCCCGCGGGCTGCAGAAAGTGAATGCAACTCCCATATCGGCGCATTTACCGAGCAATGCAGGAGATGCGCCCATATATGAAAAGTCAATTATGCTTTGCAATGTGTGCAGAGGATAACGTGCCGTGATCCTTTCGCCGCACTTTGCAACAACATTCTCTCCATCCAACGTCAAATATACGTCTTCCGACATAATATACAGCGTGTTCAGCAGCCGCTTCATTGCGATTCCTCCAGTGCCTTATTAATGTACGTTGCAACGGTCGTTGTTTTCATCAGTTTCGGGAGGCAAATCTCCTTCATTGAACATGACGCGCATGCCTTGGTAGGTTTCACTTTCGGGGTATATCGTTTTCTATACAGATCATGCATTTCGGAAAGCACATCCCGTACTTCGTCCCTCAATGCTCTGTCAAATTCCACTTCCACCCTGCGCCGCGTTTCGCCATAAAACAATGCTCCTCGCGGAATATCACACGCAAGCATCTCTTCAAGGCACATTGCCTGACCGCAGAGCTGCAATGTATCACCGGTTCGCTCGTTGTACATTCCGCGCTTGTATTCAACGGGATAGGGCTGCCAAAGACCATCACGATCCTTCAGCTCTATCCCGTCCGCCGAACGGCGAAATTCCAGTACATCACACTGTCCCGAAACCCCGAGGGTGGATGAAAAAAAATTCATCCCCCTCGTAATGAAAAGATCGCCTCTGCTTTCCTTCAACCCGGTATCATGCGCTCTTTCATGCATCAGTGTGCCGTCCACCGTGCGGTAGTTATCCGCCCATTGCTGCTCAATGTGGATAAGCGCCCATTGTCTGCGGCAGAATTTGAAGTGCTGAATTCCGGAGAGCAGCAGATAATCCTCTTCGGAATATGTCATATCATCCGAATGCAGCTGACTCCTTCGGGCAAATTATCCGTATCAACGACAATATCATAATCATCGTAACAACGGGCAACCGCACAATCCGCTTTTCTTGCCGCTGTAACACGCTCAAAGAGTTTATGTGCCGGAGCATTCCCGAGCTCTGACTCATGTTTGAACACGACAAGCTCACGAACAGCCATCTTGCCGCGTGCAGCCGAGTGATCGTTTTCAAACATGTTTATTATCGCCTTCCAAAGCAGTTCAAGATCCGCCTCCGAAAAGCCCGTCGTTTTGCGCGCGAGGTTGGCCGAAACATAGCCTTCGCAGCGATAGAGACCGTAAGGAACAATGTATTTGGGTCCCATTTCCGTGCCCTTCCTTTCCGCATCGGCTTCAGTTGTTATTGCGACGCGCGTTATTGTGATCTCCTGTGCAACAACGGGATCAACGCTTCTTGAAAAACCGAGCTGTACCGGTCCTCTTACCTGGCCGCAGTTCAGAGCACCTTTGACGAATGTTGTCATAACGGCGCCGAAAGTGCGAATATCAAAGAAGTTTCCGCACATATAATCCCTGATTTTTGCATCAAGGTCTGGATCTGCTTTCTTTGCCTCCTTAATTGCCTCCTTAAGCTTCTTTTCGTCAGACTCAACGTTGAACTTTTCACAGGCCTCCTTGTCGCTCTTGTTGAGCGGTACGCCTTTCTTGATGTAGATGCGATAGCCGGGTTCTCCCTCTTTGACCGTTTCAACATAGTTGCGAATCTTCCGCTTAAGGCAGACATCGGTTACAATTCCGTAACCGGTTTCGGGATCAACCCTTGGCATATTACCCGCATCGGGATCACCGTTGGGGTTGCCGTTTTCAACGTCGTAAAGCACAACAAAGTCATAGCGGTTTTTAATGGGTTCCATAATTATTTATCCTCCTTTTTTGTATAACGAGCCTGTGTTTGATGGTAGTAGCCAAGGTCGAACGAGCCTTGCTCCGGCAGCGACATATGCGCCGGATACTGTTCTCCGAGAACGCTCTTCAGCGTCATAACCTTTTTGTCAAGATATATACGCTGTTTATCCGAAAGCTTGCGCAGGTGTTTTTGCGCAAGATTGCTGAGTATCGGGAACACCGTTGCAGGCATTGCGGCAGCAGAGCCAAAATACCTGTCCTTAATTGTTGTGTTTATACCCGGATTTCCCGGATTTCTCAGATTTGCTTCCTTCTGGATCTCTTCATACACGGAGAACAGCCTTCCGAGGGTATAGGGGATGTTTTTACTGTTTTCATTTAAACTCACTGTCAGTACCTCCTTTGGGCATTTTTCATTTGGGTTTCTTAGGTAATAAGCTTTGATTATCGCCGCGCGTTCACGGGTTATGTTGCGTTCTGCTTTGATTCGCAGAAAGGTACACTCCAGAAGGGACGCCGGATATCTGCCGCCGGAAAACACAGCACGGGCAACCGCACCCGCCATTGCCGAGTTTTGGGTTTTATCCTTGCTTTTGTCTGAGTCTTCGCTGTCCGATCTCTCGGCGTTTGTCCCATTGTCATTCTTTTTCTTAATCGTCCGATTCGTTGCACTTAGCAGCTTCCACAACGGGAGGATCGGGAACTTATCATATGAGGGACGCACGATTTCAAGGCGGTCATAATGCGCTTTGATGTTCTTGACAATATTTCCGAAGCTGTCGCAATAGAAAAACCTGACTGCAAGGCGCGCTGCGTTCGGCGATATGCCGAGGATATAGAACTTTCGTTCCGGATCCAAATCAAGCTCCCTGCACGGAAGTCCTTTTGCAAGCAGTTCCACGCTTGCCTGCAGTGCGGAAAGCCACTGTTCATCCGACTGATCGCCGTCACCATCGCCAAAGAACAAGTCCGCCGCAAAATCCTCGTACTGTTTGTCGGCGTTCTCCGCCCAGCAGACAACGGCAGCATCGCCGATCCTGTGGACATTTTTCCTGTCCGCCAATAAATGATTCAACGCAGTCGTATATGCAAAGGCTGCATATTTTCCGACCGGCGCATTTTGGTTCTGTTCCTTGTTATAAGAACAGAATGCCGATGCATTGAATGACACGAGTGCCGCACCGCTCGACTGCGCGCCCTGCACGCCCTTGATCGTAGGGTGTGTGTTTTGAATTTCATCAAGCGCTCCCGTTACCAGGCACTGCCCAATGTTATCTTTTTGCTTTGCATTCGCCTTCTGCCAGACAGATGCAAGCTGTGGATCATCGTGAACATAGCCTCCGTTAAAGCGAAAAACCATATTTGCACCCGAAAGAATTTCTTTCGCATATTGTGCAACAAGATTATTTTCCTCCGCCTTTTGCGGTTCCCACTTGTCTAAGAAGTTCAGCACCGCCTTTGCAGCGGGATATTCCATGCCGTCCAGCATTAAATGATGCAATTCGCGGCAAGCCTCGAAACATTTAATGTCCTTATTTCTTCGCTTTTCTCTTTCTGCATCATCCTCCCCTTTCTTCAGGCTCACACCCAAAATATAGGAGGAGTTATCCCAAAGGAAATTCGCCGCCGCGCCTGACGTTCTTTTCACAGCCGCCGGAACGGTCATCTTCTGCGGAACTTCCCTCGTTTTGCCCTTTGGTCCATCGACCGTGTCAAAAAGCGGCGTTACGCGCAGCAGATTGCCTTCCTCGTCAATAGAGAGCGCGAAGCTGATTTTTTCACGGCTCCAGCCTTCTTTGGATATTTCGCCTTTTTGAGCCAACGCTTCGTAAAGGCTCGTCAATGCCTGCAATATCATCCTGTCACCTCCGCCGAATCCATTGCCGGCACGGTCAATACGCCGTCAATAAGCTTTGCGCGAAAGAACACAGGCTTGATGTTTTCCTTATCCGAATAATCCAAATCCAAAAGCATCCAGCCAAGATCCCGTTCTCCCGCAAGTTCCGGCGGGCAGGGCGGCATCTCAACGCATTTTACTACCTTTGCAGGAAATTCACGTGTTCCGAGGTAGGGCTGATGGTAACACTTACCTTTTTCAACCCTCCTTCTCAGCATGTCGCAGAATTTTCCCGGGTTGTCGCTCGGCGCAGCTTTCTCCGTCATTTCAAAATGCGCCTCAATAACATAATGCACATTCCTCAACACCATCGCAGCGCGCTGCTGAATGGACTCCGATGCTGCAATATACAGCTCTCCGCTGCGTGTTTTCATTTCCGTCTTCACGTTTCGCGCACTGATTACGTCCTTCACTTCATTTCGTCGAATGTTTGTGAACCGGATCGGTGCGCACACATGGATCCTGTCAATTACATAACGCATTCCCGGATGCCACATAACCGCTTCCAGTATGCCGCGTGCCGCAGACGGTGTTATTACATCGTAACTCACGCGTTCAACCTTCATCTCCGGTCTTGAAAAGCAGGCATAATCCCCGCTTACCTCAATACATATTGGCATATACTGTCTCTCCTTTCTTTTCTTTTTTGTTCCTTTTTGCAGTCAATTTTTCCTTATTCCTCCTATGCTGTATTATGTTTTTATCGTTTACGGTCAAGCCCCGTTTGGTCAAATTCGGTATTCATATAACCTGCAAAGCCTTTCCGTTCACTTACCGATCAATAAAGCATCATTATCAGTTAAACAGCGCACTTCCATCCCTCACATCTGTTGCAAGTCCCTTTTCATCCGAATAAAGACTCAAATCCGTCAGAATTGCCGCATCGTCACCGAAGGGTTCCGCCGCCCCGGCATTGATAAGAGCATTGAAATGATTTTCGTATATCGATACGGAATACATTCCGGCCTTTCGATACAGTTCACGGGAGCGTTCTCCCTCTCTGAGCCTTGAAATAAGCTCTTTTCCCTCTCCGACAGAAATGTAAACCGTGAAGGTGTTTTGGTCTATCAGCTTGAATTCTTTTGCAATCCATTCAAAAGGCAATCCACAGCCCGATATTCCTTTTTCGCTCGCTGTTATGACGCCCGACTTGTCATCATTCCGCAAAAAATCCCTGTACGCCTTAAAATAACGCTCTATAGTTGACGTTGTGTTCGGCTGCGTCCAGTCCCGCACCGTCTCCTCCGCAGCATCACGGTTAACCGCAATCAGCTTGTTCACCTTGTTTTCGGATTCAAAAACGGTAACAATGCTGCTTTCCGCACTCCGTTTACCCTCGCGGTTGCAGCGCCCTGCCGCCTGCAGTATTGAATCCAGCCCGGCCATCTCTCTGAACACACGAGGAAAATCAACATCAACACCGGCCTCTATAAGCGAGGTTGAAACGACTCTGCATGTTTTGCCGGATTTTAGTCTTTCGCGAATTTCGTCGAGCTTCTGTTTACGGTGAACCGGACACATAAGCGTGGACAGATGAAAACGCCCCTCCGACGGCAATGCCTCATAAACCTCTTGAGCAAATTTTCGCGTGTTGACGATGCAAAGCACCTGCTGCTGACTTTCAAGCCTTGAAACCAGTTCATCCGTTGTCAGCCTTCCTTCCTTTTCAAAGCTTGTCCTGCGAAACTTTTCGAACATGCCGTCAACATCGGGACATAACTCAACAACGCTTTCTTTTTTACTGTATTCAAGCAGCATTTCGTCAATAGCCGGCTGAGTTGCGGTACACAGAACGGCGGTTGCGTTGTATGCGCGCACAAGCTCCGCAATCGCCGCAACGCAGGGACGCAGATTGTTTGACGGAATCATTTGCGCCTCGTCAAAAATAATAACGCTGTTTGCAATATTGTGAAGCTTTCTGCATTTTGACGAACGGTTCGCGTAAAGTGATTCAAAGAACTGCACGGCAGTTGTCACGATCACCGGAGCATCCCAGTTTTCCGTTGCAAGCGCACTTCGATATTCCAGCTCGTCAGCATTTTCCGATAATTCGTACGAAACTGATGAATGATGTTCCACAACGTTCTCTTGACCCAGAATATCTCGGAAAACTTTCGCATTCTGTTCAATAATCGATGTGTACGGTATTACATATATAATGCGCTTCATTGAATTTGCAACAGCATGGTTGAGCGCAAATGCCATGGACGCAACGGTTTTGCCGCCGCCCGTCGGCACCGTCAATGAGAAAATTCCGCGCGGCGCAGACGCCTTTTCAATGCATGAATTGAGAATTTTTTGCCGCAGTATGTCGATTTCTCTTGTTGGATTGTTCCATTTTGAGATGTATGCTGTGAGCTTGTCACAAAGCGCAGAAAGCGGTTCGTAGTTTCCTCTGTCTGCGTCACCGTTCATAAAGGTTTCCGTGTCGATATAATCCGCATCAACAAGGCAGGAATACAGCATTCTTATATAGAATGCTGTTGCGAACCCACGGCCCGAGGGTCTAAAATAATCCTGCGGTAATGCTATGTGTCCGTTCCAATTTTTCCGATAATCCGGAATTCCTCCCTGTTCGGCGCGCAGCTTCCTGCCAAAAAATGTTTGGCTTTCGGTTGTGTCAGCGTCTTTATGTCCGACATTGGGCAATCCGCTGTGGTGGCCGATAACGCATACAGCCTCAAACGCTGCTTTGATTTTGAAGCATTCGATTGCTCCCGCCGTCGCATGATCGACCTTCTTTCCGCCGCGCAGTCTCAGCTGAAATTCATCCGAATACTTTCCTATGTCGTGAGCAAGCCCGCACAACTTTCCGTTTGCTGCGGCTCCAAACTCCGCTGCAAATGTTTCCGCAAGTTCTCCCGTACCTTTCAGGTGGGCTTCTATCGACTGTCCTTCCGGGTGCTCATCTGTTGCACCGTGAGCCAAAAGCATATTCAAATTCATTCCTCCGTTAAAAGAAAAACCTTATGCGAAACTATTCAGCGTATTTATTGCTGTTTGTATCGACAAGATAAGTATATACTGCATTTTTTGTCCTGTCAATGTTTTTTTGCTTTTTACTGTGCTGATTTATGTACATGTTCTCTGTTTTTCAAAAGATGAACGTTTTTTAATTTGCTGCACAGGTGTATTTTTGTTTATTATAGCCGTAGATTTGTCAGCCGTTATGAATTATTTCGCCGTATTCTGCTCCGCTCCGACATTTGCTCTGCCTTTTTCTTCGAAACTAAGCATGTTTCTTTTGGTCTTTACAATACGGCATTAATGCTTTATAATGGTTACATCGGCAGGCTATGATGATTGATCAAGCGGTATTTGCGGGTGGCAATTCAAGGAGACGCTGCGCTGCATTTGATGCTGATTAATCAGCGTTTACCTAAGGATTTTATGCAAAGCCGCGCATGTATCGGCGCGAGAGGTGCGTATTCTGCGTATCGGGCAGACCAAGGAGGAACACAAATGGGCATAATTCTCGGAATAGACGTTGGAGGTTCAACGACAAAAATTGTCGGACTGACTCCGGGCGGCGAACTGATTTCAACAATGACGGTTCGCGCTTACGATCAAATAACCTCACTTTACGGCGCATTGGGACATTATATCAACGCCAACAAGTTCTCGCTCAGCGATGTTGAACGCATACTTGTGACAGGCGTCGGCTCATCCTATCTTTCGGGCGACATTTACGGCATTCCGACTCAGCGCATTGAGGAATTTTCCGCGATCGCGCGGGGTGGGCTTGCTCTTGCCGGGTTGGATGAAGCGGTTGTTGTGAGCATGGGCACCGGCACAGCGTTTATTCATGCCCACGGCAAGGATTATTCCCACATCGGCGGCAGCGGCGTCGGCGGCGGAACCATCGTCGGCCTCGGCAAAAAGCTTACCGGTGCATCGGATCACGAGAGTCTTTGCGCGCTTGCGGAGCGCGGCAGCCTTTCACACGTTGATCTTACAATCGGCGATATTTCCAAAAATGACATTGAAAAGCTCGGTTCGGAAATCACCGCCGCAAACTTTGCAAACGTAAAGGACAGCGCAACCGATTGTGATCTTGCTCTCGGCGTTGTCAATATGGTGCTGCAAACCATTTTGACCCTTGCGGTTTTCGCCTGCAAAAACTCCTCTGTCAAAAAAGTCATTTTGACAGGTGCGCTTACCGGACTGCGTGAGCTTTTGCCAATGATTGAGCTTTTTAAAACACTTTATCCCGTTGAGTTTATCGTTCCGGAAAATGCAGCATTTGCCACCGCTGTCGGCGCCGCTCTTCACTCCATTGACTGATTGGGCAGTTGTTTCGTATTTTAAACAATCCATCAAACATTGACAATACACAACCGGCTTCCATCATCTGTCGGAAGCCGGTTGCGCTTGATTTCGCTGTGTTTACTTTTTTGTTTTCGGCGTAAAAATCAGTGCAAAAGCGTACCCGAAAAGCACTGCGGCGGCGATACCGCCCGCGGTTGCCTTCACCCCACCGGTTATTGCACCGAGCAAACCCTCGTTCATTGCGCCGTCAATTGCGCCGTTTGCAAGCGAATACCCAAACCCCGTCAGCGGCACCGTTGCGCCCGCTCCGCCGAGTTCGACAATGGGTTTATACAGTCCGACAGCCGTGAGCACAACCCCCGCCGTAACAAAAATCACAAGGATTCTTGCAGGCGTAAGCCGTGTCAGGCTCATAAGAAGCTGCCCGATGACGCAAATCGCACCTCCGATTGCAAAAACAAGTAAATAATCCGTTATACTGCTCATTTAATTCAACCGTCCAAATTCTTTATGTTTTCAAATTACAGTTTTTGTTGTTCTGCCGCTTTTTTATTCGACCGCCGTTTGGGTCAATCAATATGCTCAATCACAACCGCATGTGCAATTGAAGGAATGCTTTCACCCTGAAGGCTGCTGACAGGACTCATGAGCGCACCCGTTGCAAGGAAAAGAACGCGGCGGATTTCGCCGGATTCAATTTTCGGCAGGAACCAACTGCTCATTACGGTCGCCGCACAGCCGCAGCCGCTCGCACCGCAATTGACATTTTGCTCCGGATTGAACATCAGCTTGCCGCAATCCTCATGCCTGTCGGCAATTTCAATCCCCTCGCCGCGCAGCAGTTCATACAGCATATCGCTGCCGAAAATGCCGAGATCTCCTGTTATTATCCTGTCGTAATCCTCCACCCTGCGCGAGTAATCCGAAAGATGAGTCTTAATCGTTTTAAACGCGGCAGGAGCCATCGCCGCCCCCATATTATTTGCATCCGTAATGCCGAAATCCTCCACGCTGCCGATGGTGCCGCCCGTAAGTGCAACATGTTCAAACACATTGCCCGCACCCGGACGGAATTCACCCGCCGCCTGAATGATTATGCTTCCCGCTCCCGTGACCGTACGCTGACTGCTCGGAACGGCCTGAACGCCCATTTCCAGCGGATAGCGGAACTGCCTTTCGGCTGCCGAAAAGTGACTGCTTGCGGCACACGCGGCAAGCTCTGCAAAGCCTCCGTCAACAAGCATTCCGCCGAGCATCAGTCCCTCGCTGATGGTTGAACACGCACCGTACAGGCCGATGAACGGTGCACGGATCTCCCGCGCCGCAAAGCCGGAGGAGATTATCTGATTCAATAAATCTCCGCCCAAAAGGCAGCTTAAATCATCGCTTTGCCTTTTTATTTTTGCAAGAGCCACGCGAACCGCGCTTTCGAACATTCTGCTTTCCGCCTGCTCCCAAGAGTCAAGCCCAAGGGTATCGTCGCGGCAAATTTTATCAAAGCATTCTCTCAGGGGACCTTTCCCTTCTTTGTCGCCGACATAGCTTGCGGATGAAATTATTCGCGGCCTGCTGCAAAGCTCAAACGAATGCCTTCCGATTATTCCCATATTGCCTCCGATTTTTCTTTTTTCTTCTGCTATTTTGAGCAATTCGGAGGAAAATATGCACAAAATAATGTTGCGCTTTTAATAACGCCGCGGCTGCAGCTTATTTCATGAAAAAACGGAGCTTCGGCGTAACTTGGACTTGAGAAAATTCAATAAAGAAAGACCGCCGCATTCAACTCGCAGCGATCCTTAACAAACAAATTTCGGCGGCCGACAGCAATTATACGGGGGCATATCGTTCTTGCAAAATAAAGCCGCGCTTCCTTATGTATCTCTTAAAAATCCGTTTTCAGAGGTTCTTCAAGCCCTCGTACAGGTCGTTGAATGATTTCTCCCGTTCGCACCTGCCGTAAGAGAATTCCCTATTCTCTCCAAATTCCAGCAAAAAGCATTTCGTCAATTCCTCAACCGTCTGCTCAAGGGTGCAGAAAAACTGTTGATAGGCAAATTTGCTCGCTGCCGATCCGTCCTCGAAGCAGCTCGTTATCAATGATTCCGTCACCTGATCCAGCGGATACATCTTTATATGCATCAGCTCGTGTACAATGACCTCTTCAAGATTCTCCTGCTTTGGATTTGCTGCATTCAAAAGCAAAATGGCTTTTCTGTCATCGCAGTCAATTTTAAAATCACCGGTTTTTCGCCATGTTGGGTCTTCAACAAATTCAAGCTTTATGTCCCACGCGGGTGTGATTCTCAGCTTTTTTATATACTTTTCGAAAAGAGCCGTCAACGCCTGTTTATCCATTGTATTCCTCCGAAACTTTCTCTAATCAATAGGCTCCTATCGCGGCATTCCCGCAAATCAGTTTTTCTTGTTTTGAGATTCGTCAACATGGTTGAATCCGAGCTTTTCGTCAAACATTTTTCCGGCAGCACGCAGTCCGCCTTGGCCGCAAAATGCGTCCATCATTTCGTTGAAGTCTGGGTTCTCGCTTTGCCCCACGGCCGCGTTTCGAATCCGCACCTGTTCAACAATTGAAAGAATCAAATCAAGTCCCAGAACCGCAAGCCCGACATAAAGGTAGGTCTGCGACCAAATTCCGACAACACAGAGTACGGTTCCCGGAATAAATAAATAGAAAAACCGAAACAGGAAATTCGTCAAAACAAATAACAAAAACATTTTCGCCGGATACTTTCTTTTCATGCCGCGCCTCTCTTTTTACTCTTTCCAAAGAATATTTTCGATGACTTCGCCGTTTTCCTTATGCACGATTGCATAAACCCTTTCTCCGTTGTGCGGAAACCATTCAAAACCAAGGCTGATATCCGCTTCCGTTTTGCAAAAAAGCCCGTTGATTTCAACTCAAAACCAACGGGCTTTCTGGTCGGGGCGAGGTGATTTGAACACCCGACCTTTTGGTCCCGAACCAAACGCGCTACCAAGCTGCGCTACGCCCCGATTAATGGAGCCAATGAAGGGGCTCGAACCCTTGACCTGCGCATTACGAATGCGCTGCTCTGCCAGCTGAGCTACATTGGCTTACACAAGTAAGGATTATAGCATAGTTTTTTGAGTTTGTCACCATTGCCGGGTAAATATATTTTGAGACCGCGACTTGAAAACGAAGCCGCAGCCTCTTTAAATTATTTCTTTACTTATCCTATCGGCTAAATTTCAAAAATTCCCGAGGGTTAACTCCCGCATTATTATTTGCTCTTGCAAAACCCGCGCGGCAGGCATTATAATGTAAGCGGGTGAAAAAGGAGGATGGGCTATGAGCGAATCCGAACGGCTATGCAGCAAACTTTTGAACAGGCTTAAGGACATCGGCAGCGCGGCGATTGCGCTTTCGGGCGGCGTGGACTCATGTTTTCTTGCTTATGCGGCTTCCCGCGTTGAGGGTGGAAATTTTGCCGCATACTATGTTCAATCGGCATTCCAGCCGGAATTTGAGCTGACGGACGCACTGCGGGCCGCCAAGGAAGCCGGACTGCCGCTTAAAATTATTTCTGTTGATATCCTTGCCTGCGAAGATGTTGTCCGCAATCCGACCGACCGCTGCTACCATTGCAAAAAACACATTTTTTCCGCGATATGCAAAGCGGCGGCGGCGGACGGGTACAAAATGATTCTGGACGGGACGAATGCTTCCGATGCAGAGGATGACCGTCCGGGAATGCGTGCCCTGCGGGAAGCGGGCGTGCTTTCCCCGCTGCGCGAATGCGGACTGACAAAAGCTGACATTCGCCGTTTTGCACGCGAAGCCGGGCTTTTCACTTGGAACAAACCTGCCTATGCCTGCCTTGCAACGCGGATTCCGCCGGGCGAATTGATCACAAAAAACAAACTGCATTCCGTTGAAGCAGCGGAAAACTTCCTTTTTTCGCTCGGCTTCTCCGACTTTCGCGTTCGGAGCGTTAACGGAACCGCAAAGCTGCAATTGAAGGCCGGGCAATTCGATGAATTATTTAAACAGCGTGAGCATGTTTTAAACGAGCTGCGGCAATATTTCGATGCAGTGACGCTTGACCTTGAGCCGAGATGAGGCTCCGCTGTTCTGACAGCACAACACAAAGACTATGAATGACGAAATAAAAAACCTTCTTGAATCCGTGCGCCGCGGCGAAGTGTCGGTTGACGAAGCATATTTGAAACTGCGCACCGCTCCGTTCCGCGACCTTGGATTCGCAAAGATAGATACCCATCGCCGCCTTCGGACCGGTGCGGCGGAAGTGATTTACGGTGCGGGCAAAACACCCGAACAGATGCTTGAAATCATTAAAGCCATGCTTGAGAGCGGACAGGAAACGATACTTATTACACGCCTTGAAAAACATGCCGCAGAGATACTGAATCGTGAATTTGCCCTGAACTACTGTGAAATTGCAAAAATCGGCAGTATCGGCAGCATCCCCGAACCGAGCGGAAACGGCTGCATTGTTGTTGCGGCCGGCGGCACAAGCGATATTCCCGTTGCGGAAGAAGCGGCACTGACGGCGGAATTTCACGGCAGCCGTGTGCTTAGGCTTTATGATGTCGGCGTTGCAGGGCTGCACCGTCTCCTTTCGCATATTGACGAAATCATGGGCGCAAGCGTCATTATCGCCGTTGCAGGCATGGAAGGTGCGCTTGCAAGTGTAATCGGCGGGCTTGCCGACTGCCCCGTTATTGCCGTGCCGACGAGTGTCGGTTACGGTGCGGCATTCGGCGGAGTTGCGGCGCTGCTTTCAATGCTCAACTCCTGCTCAAGCGGAGTATCCGTTGTGAATATCGACAACGGCTTCGGCGCAGGTTACCTTGCAAACATGATAAACCATATCGGCACCGGCAGCAATGCGCGGTGACGATTCTTTCCTTAATTATAATATGCAACCCTGAATAAAACTGTTGAAAGGCCTTTTTACTATGAAAACACTTTACCTTGACTGCGGAATGGGTGCGGCGGGCGATATGCTTGCGGGCGCACTTTATGATCTGCTTTCCGAAGAACAACGTGCCGAGTTTCAGAATATTGCAGCTGCCTTCTCGGCCGTCGGGCTGAATGTTCGCTGCGCTGCCGCCGAAAAATGCGGCATTCGCGGAATTCATTTTGCCGTTGAATACATGAACACCGATGCGGACGAATATGCCGCCTGCATACACGAACATGAACACCTTCACGAACATGAACACCTTCACGAACATGAGCATTGCCATGAGCATGAACATAATCATGAACATGAGCATGAACACGAGCATGAGCATTGCCATGAGCACGAGCACAGTCATGAACACGAGCATCACCATTCTCACAGCGGGCTGCACGAAATCGAACACATTATCCGTGCGCTGCCCGTGTCCGATGCAGTGAAGGAGCATTCCCTTGCTGTTTACAAACTGATTGCAGAAGCGGAGAGTCATGCCCACGGTGTTCCCGTTGAGCTTGTGCATTTTCACGAGGTCGGTGCGCTTGATGCCGTTGCAGATATTGTTTCCTGCTGCGCGCTGATCGAAATGCTCGCACCGGAACGCATTGCCGCCTCCCCCGTTCGCACGGGCAGCGGGCATGTGCATTGTGCGCACGGGATCCTTCCCGTTCCCGCACCGGCAACAGCCTTCATTCTTCACGGCGTTCCTGTTTATGCGGGCGATATAAAAGGCGAACTCTGCACTCCGACCGGAGCGGCACTGTTAAAGCATTTTGTTCATGACTTCACCGCAATGCCGTTAATGACAATACTTTCCCAAGGGTACGGCATGGGCAAACGCGACTATCCCGCCGCAAACTGCGTGCGTGCGCTTTTCGGCGAAAGTCCGAGTGAAGAATCGGCGGATGAGATTATCGAGCTTCGCTGCAACATTGACGATATGACAGGCGAAGAGATCGGGTTTGCATTTGATAAACTGCTTAACGCGGGTGCGGCGGATGTTTACACCGTTCCGACAGGAATGAAGAAGAACCGCCCCGGAATTATGCTCTGCGTGCTTTGCAATGCCGAAAAACGCAGCGAAATTATCCGCATATTGTTCAAACACACAAGCACTCTCGGCGTCCGCGAGTGCAGAATGCCGCGATACATTTTGCAGCGTGAAACGCAAACCGCCAAATTTGAGGACGGTACGATTCGCCTGAAGACCGCTCAGGGGTTCGGCGTTAAACGGGCAAAGTTCGAATATGCCGATATTGCCGCGCTTGCCGAACGCCGCGCAATCACGCTTGCCGATGCGGAAAAGATTGCGGAAACTGCCTTTAAGGAGTTTTCCGAATAACGAACCTTAAAAATTAAAATTTGTTTCAACATCGGAGCCCGATCGGTTCGGGCTCTTTTTTGTATTACTTTGCATTCATCTTAAACATATTGTGCGTTCATCCTATCGGCTCCGTTTGACTGTTTTTTCCTGTTGAAAAAGAATTGTTAACAAATTGTTCACAATTTGGGGTTGAAATGATCTTAATTCGCTGATATAATAATATTGCGATGAAAGCCGCACCATTGAAACGGATCCGATTCAACACATGTCCCGCATTTGCATATCGCAAATTGCGTATCGCAAGCTGCGTATCGCAAGCTGCGTATCGCACCCAAAGTTGGCACAGCATTCAACAAGTGCAGACTTTGGGGAAGAGAAACCCAACCGCCAACGGCACAAAACTATGATACCGCGAAAGGAGAAACAATTAATGAAGAAAATACTGTCATTGACACTGGTTGTCGTGATGCTGATGTCCGCATTCGTTTATGCGCAGGCATCGACCCTGCATGACGGCGGGGCAAGGACTGCTGCGGAATCCGCAGCAAGCGACAGAACACATGCGGACTCGAAAGATGACGCAAAGGTCGTTTCAGCCGCCGAACCTTGTGATTCGGCAAAACAGCTTCCGCAGGATGATATCAATATGCGGAAAAACCCGTCCGAAGAGTCTTCCGCCGAAGAGCCTTATATCGTTAAGGTTTATGATGCAAACGACTGTGTTGACATTCACACGGCGGTAAACAACAAGGGCGGCCTGTATGAATCGCAGGCACTCCTGAAGACACACTATCTGATGAGCGACGGCACATGGCGCATCGGCGAAAGCTACGCAAAAGGCCAATGGTACGATAAACCGTATAAGTACAGGTATATCCTGTCAAGCGGCGCAGCGTCTGACGAAACTGCTATTGTGCTTTCAAACAGACCCGATTTTACGTACGTTGACGGACTTAGGCTGATTTACGGCAGCGACCTGAACTACAAGTACAGCCTCGAAGCAATCGTTGTTGCTTGGCATATCGGCGACAAGACCGTTGCATGGGCCGAAATGCAGGATCAGGTTCCGGCACACTGCGTGTCACTGAGCCACGGGGAACAGCAATAGACGGCTGCTCTGCCTCCGTTGCAGGTTAATGCAGCTTGATTCTGCTGCCGATGTTATGATTGATGATCCGTAACGCTTCCGTCACGGTTGGTAACTCTGTACGCAGTTCATACAAGCGGGACATAAACAACCCCGCCGCAGGGCTTAACGGCTTTGCGGCGGGGCTGTATTATTTATGCAGGCTTGTTGTTCTTGACCGTGAATAAAATCAGAGTTCAACGCTGTTGCGGACAAGCAGCTCCCGCGCCGTGTCAACCGAATCAACCCCTGTGCGGTTCTTGACAGGTGCAAACTCCCTTGCCCTGTCAACCTCAAACACCATGCAGCCGTTAAGCAGCCGTATCATATCCAAAATCAGGGTTTCATACTTGAAGCCGTTCGGTTTTTCGGGCGTGACATGCTGCCCGTTTTCATCAAGGCATGGAATCTTTTTTTCAACAACATGCAGCGGAAGGGATTTTTCCATTATGCCGTCCAGCGCATCCACGCGGAACAGGTAGTTCAAAATAACGCCGAAATTGTAGGCGGGTTCGCCTTTTTCGTTTTTCGCATTGCGCATTTCATCCGTAAGCTCATAGTATTCAACGATTGAAGGATGCCCGTCTTCAAGGCACATAACGCCCACGCGTTCATCGGGCGCGGCTTTTTTAATGACCTTTGACCCGACTTCGCAATGCGCAAGCTTTGTTGCGCCGATGAAGAGCGGATCGGCAATGCGCTGAAGCACATTGTCAACCGCAAACACGTTCAGCCATTCTATGCCGTTTCTGCGGACAATATCAAGCATTCCGTGCTTTGCCATTGAGGAATACCAACCGCCGTTGCCGTTCGGTGAAGTTGCAAGACGGTATTTTTCTTCGAGATAAACCTTGCCGTTGTAATCCGCCGCGGGTGCCGTCTCCTGAGTGAAAAAATGCACGAATTCCGCCGCATAGCCGAAATAATTATGTTCTGCAAAGAACGCACGCGTTGCTGCGTCGTTTTTGTCGCTGGTCATGATGAAAAGGTGAACAAAACTGCCGACTCTTTCCGTAACATTCAGAAGATTGTTTATAAGGCACTCAAAAATATAAAGTTCACGCTTGATTCCGATATTGAACGCACCCTTCGGAGCATCCGAACCGAGCCGTGTGCCCATGCCGCCCGCAAGCAGCACCGCGCCGACATGCCCCGCACGCAGCTCCGCCATGCCCGCATCAAAGAATTCATCTCCGCGAGTGCGTATTTCCGCAAGCTCCGTAACACCGATCGGAGTGATCCTGCCGCGTTTTTCAGGCTGTTTATTCGTGCTGACAACGGAAAAATCGATCTGCTCGATTTGATTGAGCAATGCGGCGCGCTGCGCTTCATCAAGCTCATCATAATATTTAAGCAGGTGCTGCTGCCCGAAATTTGCAAGTTTTGCATATGCATCCGCATATCCGTATACATTTTTGCCGTTTGGAATGCTCATGTTTTTCTTCCTCCCTTTTGTAATTGATTTGTGATTGATTCAATAACCGGCGGAAAAAGCCGCATAATGCCCGCCGCCGCACATCTTATTCGACGGGCGACGGCGGTTTGTTCGTTTGTTGATTTAATTATTTCTTTTTGGGCAGGCTGTGACAGCAAAGACCTTCCCAATCATGCGCCGCTTCCGCAATAACCTCGCTGACGGTGGGATGCGGATGAATGGTTTCGGCAATTGTTTCAACCGAGGCGCCGACTTTAAGCGCAAGAGCAAGCTCCGCTATCATATCCGTTGCGCGGGGACCCATGAGCTGTGCGCCGATGAGATTTCCGTCCGCATCGGAAATCAGCTTTGCAATGCCGAGAGCTTCGCCCATTATCATTGCTCTGCCGTTGCCTGCAACATTGAAGCTGCCGATTTTGTATTCAATGCCCTGCTGCTTTGCTTTTTCTTCGCCGATGCCGACAAATGCAATTTCGGGAGCTGTATAAATGCAGGAAGGAACAACCGAATAATCCATCTTTACACTCTTCTGCCCGCATGCATTCGCCGCAGCTGCAAGGCCCTGTGCGCTTGCAACATGCGCAAGCTGAATCTTGCCGGTTATATCGCCGATCGCATAGATGTTTTCGATATTTGTGCGGCAATAATCGTCGATGTTCACAAACGCGCGGTTCATTTCGATTCCGACATTTTCAAGCCCGATGTTTGCCGTCATTGCGCGGCGGCCGACGGCAACAACGCAGCAGCCTCCCTCGGCTGTTTTTTCGGCTCCGTTGAGTTCGTACGTTACGGTGACTTTTTCGCCGCCGTTGATGCCCGTTACCTTGGCATTGTTGATAACAGTAACTTTTTTGCGTTTGAGTACCCTTGTCGAAAGCATTTTAACGATGTCGGCATCCACGCCCGGAAGTATGCTCGGCATCATTTCGATAACGGTTACGGGCTTTCCGAGAGAGGCAAACAACGTTGCAAACTCAATGCCGATAACACCGCCGCCGATAATAACAAAGCTGTCCGGAAGCTCTGTCATTGAAAGCACTTCGTCGGAAGTTACGACATTTTCGCCGTCAATGCCGGGAATCGGGGGACGCGCAGGCGCACTTCCCGTTGCGAGAATCAGCTTGTCGAACGTGATTTTTTCGCCGTCAACATCGAGAGTGTGCTCATCAACAAGCTTTCCGAAGCCGTTTATGACCTTCACTCCGTGCGCTTTTTCAAGCCCCGCAATGCCCTTGCGCAGGCCTGCAACAACAGAATCCTTGTATTCGGCAAGCTTTGCAAAATCAAACCCGACCTCACCCGTTGTTACACCGCAGGACGCAGCATTCAGCGCCGACTGATAAACTTCCGCACCGTGCAGCAGTGCTTTTGTGGGAATGCAGCCGCGGTTCAAACATGTTCCGCCCAGATCGCGCGCCTCAACAAGCGCCGTGTTTTTGCCGTATTGTGCGCAGCGTATAGCCGCTTCATAACCGCCCGGGCCCGCGCCCAGAACAACGATATCATAATTGTATTCGCTCATTATTTAAATTCCTTATCCTTTTTGGCGGCGTACCGCCGTGTTTATCCAAAGTATACCACAAACGGAAAGATTTTTCAATCCTGCTGTGCCCTTTGCCGCATTCGATGTTTAAAAACAGTATCACTTTTCACTTGCCGAAAGCCGCGATTTGTGCTATATTATAGTGGGTTGATACGGCATTATGCGCCGGTTTGCGGCCGATGCGGTGACCCGGGAACGGAGTTTGGCAGCATGAACACGGAATTTTTCAATGCAGCAACACAAAAAGAGAACGGAACAAACGTGTGCGGGCGAATCATTCGCGCGGGCGGGCTTGTTGCGTTTCCGACCGAAACCGTATACGGACTCGGTGCAAACGGGCTTGACGGCTGTGCTGTGGAAAAGATTTTTGCTGCAAAGGGGCGCCCCGGAGACAACCCGCTCATTCTTCATATTGCAAAAAAAAGCGACCTCAAACAGCTTTGGAAACATGTTCCGGACAAGGCGCGGCAGCTTGCGGATGCATTCTGGCCGGGTCCGCTCACCATGGTCTATCTCAAAAGCGACATTGTCCCTCCGCAAGTCACGGCGGGGCTCTCCACCGTTGCGGTGCGTATGCCGGAGCATAAAACCGCACTTGCTCTGATTCGTGCGGCCGGCGTTCCGATTGCGGCACCGAGCGCGAACCTTTCCGGAAAACCGAGCCCGACCTGCGCTCAGCATGTTCTGGATGACCTTGACGGATGCATTGATGCAATTATTGACGGCGGGGATTGCAGAGTCGGCGTTGAATCCACGGTGCTTTCCCTTGTCGGCACACCGACGGTGCTTCGCCCCGGCGGAGTCACAAGAGAAATGCTTGAAAGCGTCATCGGGCATGTTGATATTGCTCATGCGGTGCTCAACCCGTTAAAAAACGGAGAAACCGCCGCTTCACCCGGCATGAAATACAAGCATTATGCGCCCGAATGCGATGTTGTCATCGCTGACGGCGGCAATGACTGCAAAAAAACCGCCTCCATCGCCTGCCGTGAATACACCCGCGCAGAGCTTTCGGGCAAAAAATGCATCATACTCGCAACGGAACAAACCAAATCCCGCTATTCGGGAAAGCGGCATGTCGTTATCGGCGACAGGACTCAACCGCAGACGCTGTGCGCTGCCCTTTTTCGTGAACTTCGAAACGAATCGTGCGGCATGGATTTGATAATTGCGGAAAGTGTCCCCGCCGAGGCTCAGGGGCTTGCATACATGAATCGTCTGCTCCGTGCCGCCGGGTTTACGGTTATTTCCGAATGACCGCTGCGATATGCCGACGACTTTTCGGATGCGTTCGAAGCCGTTTGGATGCCGTCGGTGTTTACGGAATTTATTTTTGCTCAATCACAAAAATTTTTAATATTTTTAAAGACTTTACGGAAAGGATTTCCCGCGCACCGCACGGGACAATAAAAAAATGAAAATTGCAATTGCATCCGACCACGGCGGATACGCACTCAAGAACGAGCTTTTACCCTATATTACCGAACTTGGTCACGAATTCAGGGATTTCGGCTGCTGCTCAACCGACAGTATGGATTATCCCGACATCGCATTTCCCGCCGCAGAAGCTGTTGCCTCCGGCGAGTTTGACCGCGGAATCCTCATCTGCGGCACCGGCATCGGTGTTTCTATCTGCGCAAACAAGGTTCGCGGCATTCGCTGCGCACTCTGCGGAGATGTTCTTTCCGCGGAACTGACCCGTCAGCATAATGATTCCAACATGCTTGCAATGGGCGGAAGGATCATCGGCATTGAAACCGCAAAGGCGATCGTCAAAACATGGCTCTGCACCGAATTTGCCGGCGGCAGGCACGAACGCCGCATCGGCAAAATTTCCGATTACGAATGCAGATAAAAGCTTCTTGCTTGATTTCAACTTATTTAATAAATAATTTTACAAAGGGGTATTAACAATGAAAAACTACATGGAAAACGTTGTCGTTATCGACCATCCTCTCGTTCAGCACAAGCTCACCCTCATGAGGGACAAAAACACCGGCACAAAGGATTTCCGTATGCTGCTCAACGAGCTGTCCACGCTCATGGCATATGAAGTCACCCGTGACCTTCCCATGGAGGAAGTTGACATTGAAACTCCCGTTGCATCAATGCGCGCAAGAGTGCTTGCAGGACGCAAACTCGGCATCGTTCCCATTCTCCGCGCCGGTCTCGGCATGGCAGAGGGCGTCATGGAGCTGATTCCCGCCGCAAAAGTCGGACATATCGGGCTTTATCGCGACCCCGAGACGCTCAAGCCTGTCAGCTATTACTGCAAGCTGCCCGGCGATACCTCCGAGCGCGATATGATCGTTGTTGACCCCATGCTTGCAACCGGCGGCTCCGCTGCCGAGGGTATTCGCATCGTCAAGGAAGCAGGCTGCAAAACCGTTCGCCTGATGTGCCTTGTTGCCGCTCCCGAGGGCATTGAAATGCTGCATAAGCTGCACCCCGATGTTGTCATCTACACCGCTGCGGTTGACAGCCACCTCAACGATCACGGCTATATCGTTCCCGGTCTCGGCGATGCCGGCGACAGGATTTTCGGAACGAAATAAGTCCGCATTTTGAATCACCGATTGTATTATAATGGCTGATGCATAATTATGAAAATGCATCAGCCAAGTTAAGGTTTGCGAATGCCTATGAATCAAATTTAATTTTGTTTTTGACAATAGAAGGATTTCTTGAATGAAATTATCCAAAATGAATAGGAAATATAAATTATTTTTTTACAATTTCATTAAAAATGATGGGTTATATTGTCTTATTGCATTATTCGTTTTAGCTGTTATATATTTTTATGTGCTGTTATTCGGCAAGTCTAAAATTGAATTATTTGACTGGACAATATTTTTCTCACTTATTGCTACGGGCATTCTCAATTGGTTTGCTATTGTTTTAAAGAAAAAATTATTGAATTCATTAGAGGACGGTGCAAAATTATGTGAAAATTATGATTTGTTACTAAATCAATATGTTTCCACAGACGATGAACAAGGTGTTTTTTTAACTTATAACAATTCGAAAGCGTCTTCCTCAAATTTAAAGAAAATAGCAAAGTTAAAAAGTGTTAAGCAAAAAAATAATATTGTATTTCCGATTATTATATGTGCAAAGTTGAATAAAGTATCCATTAGCTCCATTATTATTCGTGACAGAGCAAGCACAATATACGAGCCTCCAGAAATTATTACCAAATATTACGGTGAATTGTTGTCTGCTCATGAAACTTCATCTATATACAATCAGCTCTGCATCAGAGTTGATGACTGGCATATGGATAATAACGTTTTTACACTGCATACAAGCAGGACTACTTATTTTCATTCAATGGTAACTAACCGCGCAATGGATTATCAATTCAATGGATTATCAGTTAGAAGCTTGTTTGAGTATGGACCCTTTATAAGTACGCTTTCCGAATCCAAGCTTTCAAACCATTTGGGATTTAATGGTTTTATTTCTTCCAGCGATTCATTTATCATACTTATTCTCAGAAGCAAAAAGTTATCCATAGGAAAAAACACTTGGGGTTGCAGTGTCAATGCTTCAGTAAAAGCCAAGTATGCTCTTGGCAAGAATAAAGAGATGACAACCAATGGACTGATAGATTGCATTAATATGGAGATACAGGATGAATTAAAAATTCCTGTTCAATGCGTTTCTGATATTCAATTCATTTCGGCTTACCGTGATATTGTTGAAGGCGGGAAACCTCAGCTCCTTTTCTATGCAAAAGCAAAAGATTCGCTTAGTGAAATTATATCACGTTTTCGATTATCTTCTAAAAAGTCTGCGATGCAGAATGCAATCTGGCCTCTTGAAGATGGAAAGGTGCTGCTCAGTATAAGTGAAGATGAGTTACTTCAAGGTAAAATGGCCCTTTTCCCTTCGATGATGGTACGTAACGGTAGAATCTACAAAATGTTGCCGTCGGTTTCCGGTTCATTAGCCATGCTAATAGATTTTTTGCATGAAAAAAACTCTGCATCGGCTTAAATAAACCAAACGGGACTGCTGCATTCACCGCAGCGGCCCCGTTATTTTTTTATCAAAACAGCTTAACCCGTTCTGTTCAATTATCGGTTGAATTATCGGTTGATTTATCGGTTGATTCCGACCGATATGCGGACAGTGTTCACTCTTCGTCAGGCTCTTCGATGCGCTTAATATCGGCACCGAGGGCGCGGAGCTTATGTTCGAGTTTTTCGTATCCCCTGTCGATATAATAGATATTTCGCACACGGGCAGTTCCTTCCGCCATCAGAGCCGCAACTATCATTGCCGCGCCCGCACGCAGGTCGGAAGCATAGATATCGGTGCCGTAGAGCTTATCAACGCCAATCACGGTTGCGGTTCTGCCGTTCACTATTATGTTCGCACCCATGCGGTTGAGCTCGCGAACATGGTTAAACCTGTCCTCAAACAGATTCTCCGTGATGAAGCTGTTGCCCTGTGCAACCGCCAGCAATGCGGTCATCGGCTGCTGCAAATCCGTCGGAAAACCGGGATACGGCAGAGTTTTGATATTCACCGCACGCGGGCGGGAGTTTGAAATAATCTGCATGTAAAAATCGTTGCCGTTATCCCCTTCAATGACCTCCACTCCGCATTCCATAAGCTTTGCGGAAATTGCCTCAAGGTGCGCAGGTATGACGTTGTTTATTACAACATTTCCCTGTGTTGCGGCAGCGGCAATCATGAAAGTACCCGCTTCGATTTGGTCGGGTATTATCGCATAGGTGCAGCCGTGCAGCGCATCGCAGCCCGTTATGCGGATAACATTCGTTCCCGCACCGCGAATGTTTGCTCCCATAGTATTGAGAAAATTTGCCACGTCAACAACATGGGGTTCGCGTGCAGCGTTGTTTATCACGGTTTTGCCCTCTGCACGACATGCGGCAAGCATAATGTTTATCGTTGCACCGACGCTTGCCATATCAAGATAAATCTCCGCACCGCGAAGCTTGTCGGCCGAGGCGGTAACTATGCCGAAGCGATCCTGCACATTTGCTCCGAGAGCGCGCATTCCGTTGATATGATAATCCATGGGACGCTGTCCGATCGCACACCCGCCCGGCTGAGCAATTTCGGCACGGCGGAATTTTCCGAGCAGCGCACCGAGCATGTAATACGACGCACGCAGCTTGGCCGCCATTTCGTTTGTTACGCTGTGGGACTTTATTGTTCGCGGATCGATAACAACAACGCCCGGAGCGGGGCGCGTAATCGCTGCACCCATTGAACTCAAAATCTCCGTGATTCGATTAACATCCTCTATATCGGGCAGGTTTTCGATTCTGCAAGGTTCATCTGCCATTATCGATGCACATATTATCGGCAGTGCAGCGTTCTTTGCGCCGCTCACGGTCACGCTGCCGCGAAGCGGGATTCCGCCGCGAATTTCAAAAAAAGCCATATAAACTCCGTATTATATAAATTTAATAATTTAAACAGTAATTCTATTTTGCAACCCGCGAAATAACGCTCCCTTTTCGAATTCGGAAAAAGGAACAAACGCACAGCTGCATCCGAAACGCAAACCGAGTTTGTTTTGCATATTCCCGGAGGCAGTTTATTCTTCAATGCGGAATTGCAGTCACATTTTGATTTTAACACAGGCGACAGAGTTTGGCAACCCGCATAAAAGCAAAATTTGTTCTGTCAACGGTTCAAAACACTGTTTCCGCATTGAAAAAGCATGGTCACATGCTGTTCATTCACTGCATAAGCCCGCTTATATAGGCTTTCGGGTCGCACGGAACCCCGTTTGCATAAATGCCGAAATGTATTCCGTCCGCACCCGCCGTGCCGATTATGTCGCCCGCTGCAACGGTTGTTCCGACGGAAACATGCGCCTTTTCAAGCCCGGCATACACTGTTGCAAAACCGTTTTCGTGACGAACATACACGGTCAAACCCATGCTGCCGCGCTCAAGCACCGCAATAACGGTTCCTGCTGCCGCTGCCTTGCAGTTTTCGCCTCTGTTCGCCGCAAAATCCACGCCCTCATGCATACTGCCGTTGAGCAGTCCGAAAAAGCGCACAACAGCAGCATCAACGGGCCTTGCAAATGCAATACCCGAAGCAGGGTATTCACCCGTTGTTATTCCGTTTGCTGCCGGGCGCGGTCTTGTTCCGATGATAACGGTTTCTTTCAGCGGCAGGTCAAGATACTCGCTCTCAAGCATTCGGCTGCTTTGAAGCGTGCCGTTAATATAAATGTATTCATAAGCACTCATTTTTTTGCCGTTCCGTCCGTATTCGGCAACAAAGCGGGTCCCGCAGTAAAAATCGCTGCTGTTAACCGTCGATACCTCATACGGAATCGTTACAAATTCATGCTCAATAAGCCTGCTTTGAACCCTTAGCGGCGTGCTGCTGCCTGTCAGAAACGCAAATGCCTCATCATAGGGCATGACCGCCGCATTTTCGTCCGCCTCAACAAAACCGATTTCATTCAAAAACGATGTGACCGCTCCGCTTTTGTTCACAAAACCATCGAAATATGTACGCACGGCTTCAATAAGCTCCTCCGCCGCGCTGCCGCTTGCAAGCGTTGCGATCGGGCTGCCGTCCGCAATGACGGTCGTTTTAACGTGCGCCAAAGTTTCACCCTGCGGGAACGGCGTATCCGAAACCTCTTCTGTCGGTTCAACGGTAAAGCCGCGATTTTCTCCGTCTCCGTTCTCATCAAACGTCGCGGCGTTTTCCTTCCCTGCATCCGTAGTATAATCCGTCGCAGGCACGGAAGCACTGCCGTACCGCTCCGCCCCCGTTCTGCCGAGCAATATCAAAGCAACAGCGGCGACATCAGCAAACACCTCGCATATTATGAAAGAAATAACGCTGTGTTTCCTGTATGCTTCGTTGTTTTTTTCTTTACCTCGCATGTCCGAAGCATCCGATGCATTGAAGTTTATTTTCCCCCCATTGACATCCGCACCGGACTCCCCATTGACATCCGCACCGGACTCCTCATTGCCGTCCGCACCGGACAGGCGGAACCTTTCGGAAGCAGCCTTTTTAAGTTTTCTTGGTTTATTCCTTGCCATGCTGATATTATAAACCCCGAATGCGCGGACAGCAATGCTGATTTTTTAATAATTTGTGACAAATTTCACGTTTTTTTGCAGACTGACGCAAACTCGGCGGATTGCGGAAGCCCTCCTGCGCGAAAGACGGATACACCGCCGCGAGCCCGCCTTTTTCTTTCGTCCCGAAGTGATGAAATTACTTAAAAAGTGTTGCAAATTTTTATGTTGTTTGTTATAATAGCAGTGATACCGGCAATGAAGGACAACACTCCTCGTCGGGCGGCGTCCCGGCTTGGTTTTTATTTGCACTATCGGGCGTAAACTTTATTCAATCTACGGATCGCAGCATTTTGCCTGCGGCTGCCTATTGGTCTTTGTTTATGTAAAAATCGCATATGAAATTTATTTTTTACGCGTTCGATACCGTGTGGTTATTTTGTTGCACTGCCCTTTCGGCAGGTTTGTTGTTTTCGGTCTGTCGGTTTAAGGGAGTTTTGATTTCGAGATCTTTCCCGCAGAGTGAATCATTCAAAGCATTCCCGCACTATGTAAGCGCATATTTTGCTTTGCGCAAAGGAGGGTTTATTTGCTCAACATTTTCAGGTCGCTTGCCCGTTCAAAACGGGCAATGGTATTCGTTGATTACGAATACTGGTTTTATTCGTACAAAAACAAATATAATCTTCGTCCCGATACAGCCGCATGGCGTGCCGAGCTTGAAAAGCAGTTCGACATTGAAGATATTATGATTTTTGCCGATTTTTCATCCCCCGGCATCGGTGAGGAGCTTGCAAAGCTGCGCAACATCACCAACACCATTATCGAAACCGGCACGGCAACGCAGTATCGCAAAAAAGATATGACGGATTTTGTTATGCTTGATTATATTTATCAGAACGTAACATCCAGAAACGATGTCGGCACCTATATTATCTTCACCGGAGACGGTCATTTTCAGTCCGTTGTCAAATATCTTGTGCAGAAAAGGCACAAAAAAGTTGTTGTTTACGGTGTGACGGACACGTTCAGCAAACGGCTTCAGGGTGTTGCAAGCGACATTCGCCTGCTTCCCGATGAGGAGGAGCTTAGCAACTCCTATATGCGCATGATAGTCAGCAACCTTGCGCACGTTGAAACAAAAGCCAATATCATTCCGACGTTTTGGGGTACCATTGAAGCGGTGTCAAAGCGAAACAATGTTCCCGACGACAGGGTAAAAGCCACACTTTTGCGCATGATGGCAAACGGATACGTTTTCCAAAAAGATTTTTCAATCAATTCAAGCAAACAGGTGCGCATCGTTGCTGCCGATTGGAAAAAAATCAAAGCAGCCGGCCTTTACGACGAAGGCTGAAAACAACCGGCTGAAAATTAAACCCGCAGGAGCCGCTTCCGCCGAATTTGCGCATCGGCTCCTTTATTTATTCAAACTATCGTCGGTTTATTGCTTATTTCGTTTTTTCTTCACCAAAGCTGTGTATTGCAGCGGAGAGAGTTCTTCCGCCGCTTCAAGTTCAGCACTGTTTTGCGGAGCGGTCGGCATCATGCCCGTTGTTTCGTTTGCCGAAGCTGTTGCATTCCCTGCATCAATACCCAAATTCTGTCCGCAGAAATCCGCATCCTGCATTTTAGGCATTTTCCGTTCGGAATTGTTCTTATCATTTTTCATCTCTTTTTTCATCGGATTCACCTCTTTTTTGTTTGCTGCCGAATAAACATTGTTTTTCCGAAAAAACATTGAGTTTGCACAATTTTTTTCGAATCCAACGGTTCGACTCGGCGCGTTTTCGTCCTTCCGTATGTATTGTTTGTGTAAAATATTGAAAAAATTCTTGATAAATACTTGAAATTTCGGGAAGAATTATGTATAATACATTGCTGTACCAAGTGTGTATAAAAAAGAAAACACGGAGGATTCATTATGTCCCACAAATATGTGTACCTCTTTAATGAGGGCAACGCAACCATGAGGAACCTTCTGGGCGGCAAAGGTGCTAACCTTGCCGAAATGACCGGCCTCGGTCTGCCCGTTCCTTATGGCTTCACAGTTTCAACCGAAGCCTGCACCCGTTACTATGAGGACGGCCGCACAATCTCCGATGACATCATCGAGCAGATAAAAGCAGCTCTTGCCGTTACCGAAGAAAAGGCGGGCAAAAAATTCGGCAGCACCGAAAACCCCTTCCTCGTTTCCGTTCGTTCCGGCGCACGTGCAAGCATGCCCGGCATGATGGACACGATCCTCAACCTCGGTCTGAACGACGAAACCGTTGTTGCTCTTGCAAACCTGACCGGCAACGAGCGTTTTGCATATGACAGCTATCGCCGTTTCATTCAGATGTTCTCCGACGTCGTTATGGAAGTCGGCAAGAAGTATTTCGAGCAGCTCATCGACGAGATGAAGCACAAGAAAGGCGTTGTTTACGACGTAGAGCTCGACGCCTCCGACCTCAAGGAGCTTGCCCGCCAGTTCAAGGCAGAGTACAAGTCCAAGATCGGCGCCGATTTCCCGGACGATCCCAAGGTACAGCTCTTTGAAGCTATCAAAGCTGTTTTCCGTTCATGGGACAACCCCCGCGCGAACGTATACCGCCGCGACAACGACATTCCTTACAGTTGGGGCACCGCCGTCAACGTGATGCCTATGGTGTTCGGTAACCTTAACGATAACTCCGGTACAGGCGTTGCGTTCACCCGTGACCCCGCCACCGGCGAAAAGAAGCTCATGGGCGAGTTCCTGACCA
>ERZ824600.803-NODE-803-length-44610-cov-33.386085_pt1 | contig 44610 bp, 66 predicted proteins | sample MGYA00519933_ERZ824600 | MGnify/ENA primary metagenome ERZ824600 (study PRJEB31778, sample SAMEA3449178) | human gut metagenome | biome: human gut; feature: human-associated habitat; material: faeces | place: United Kingdom | collected 2010/2012 ... | reverse complement strand
TAAGTGTAAGTTCTAAAGAAAATGATAAAACTATTTTTACTATTAAATATTATAAAGACTAAATTTGTAAAATTGACAAAATACCCTAAAAATGATATCTTAATCACAGAAAAGGAGTTGAAACTATGTTTTGTAAAAATTGTGGAGTAAAATTAGAAAATAATGAAAGATTCTGTCCAAATTGTGGAGCCAGTAGGGAACAAGCAAATAATCAAAATTTTGCTGCACCTCAAATCCAAAAAAGAGATCTAGTAACTGCAATTATATTATAGATTGTAACATGTGGAATTTATGGCTTAATATGGATGTCACAAATGCAAGATGATATGAACATTGTAGCAAATGATGGCGATACAACATCAGGTGGAACAGTAGTATTATTATCAATTTTAACATGTAATATTTATGGTTTAATCTGGATTTATAAAACAGCTCAAAGACTATACGCAGCATCACAAAAATATAATAAAGGAAATAAAAGTGATAATAGTGTTTTATATCTATTACTTTCTATTTTTGGTTTAGAATTTGTAGCATGGTGCTTAATTCAAAATGATTTAAATGAATTTGCAGAATAGATTAAAAAAAAGACTATTATTTAATTTTAGTTTAATTTTAATAGCCGTTACTTATTACTTTATCTTTAATAAATTTCATATTGGTATTCCTTGTCTATTTAACAAATTAACAAATTTATTATGTCCAGGCTGTGGTATAACTAGATGCTTTTTTGCTATTTTTGAAGGTGAATTTCAAAAAGCTTTCAATTATAACCAATTAGTATTTATATTACTACCAGCATTTATTGTTTATTACTTATATAATGAATTTGCGTACATTTGCAACTTTAAAAAAATCCAAATTCCTAAATTTATTACTTACATCTTACTTTTTATAACAATAATATTTGGAATACTAAGAAATATATAAAGCACATTAGTGCTTTTTTTCATACATGATGTCGATTAATTTTACAAAAAAAGTCTATTTATGCTATAATCAAAAATAGTGAAATTATAGTGGAGGAATTAATATGAAAAAAAGATTTGGTGATAGAAGAGATGGCTATAAAGTTAGAGATGCAGGAGCTTTTCAAAAATTTTTACTGCGAATAAAACCTCTGCGTTGCGATGCTGATGTCTTTATAAATCAAAAAATAGATGTTACTAATTTAGTAAAATATATGGAAAAAAAGAAAAAGGAAAATCCTGATGAAAGATTTACTTATTTTCATGCTTTTTTAACAGCATTTGCTAAAACCATATATAATCGTCCTTTATTAAATCGTTTTGTAATAAACAATAATTATTATGATCATAAAGATATTCGTCTTGCTTTTGTTGCTAAAGTAGAATTTACTGATGAATCAAAAGAAAATATGGTTGTTTTAAAAGTTGAAGATGACGACAATATAAATACAATTCATAAAAAAATTAATAAATATGTATCGAATTTAAGAAATAAAAAAGATAATACAACCGATGGAGCAATTACTTTTTTAGCTAAATTACCTAAATGGTTATTTAATATAGTTGCCGGTATTGTAAAATTTATGGATCGCCACGATCTTCTACCTAGTAGTTTAACAGAAAATCTAATCTATTATAGTAGTGCACTTATTTCTAATTTAGGAAGTATTGAGGGTGGAGCTATTTATCATAATCTTCCAGATATTGGTACAACCTCTCTTTTAATAACAATAGGTGAAATCAAAAAAGAACCATATGTTAATGAAAAAGGCGAAATTGAAATACATGATTTTTGTGATTTTGGCATAAACTTAGATGAAAGAATTGGCGATGGTTTTTACTTCGTAAAATCATTTAAAATGTTTGAATATATATTAGAACATCCCGAAATGTTGGAGGAAAAAATAAGTGAAAAGATTATTCAAGAAAAGAAGAGAAAATAGTACTGAACCATTAAATAATCCATGGAAAAAATTTTATGGTGACGTAAAACCTAATTTAGTATATCCTCAAGGAACAATCGTTGAATTTTTAGAAAATACAGTTAATAAATATCCTAATAATATTGCTTATGAATATTATGGCATGAGTGTCACTTTTAAAGAATTTTATGAACGCATTATTGAAGTTGCAAAAGCTTTAAAAATGCAAGGTGTTAAAGAAAACGATCGTGTTACTATTTGTATGCCCAATACTCCTCAAGGATTAATGGCCTTCTATGCTGTTAATATGATCGGAGCAACAGCTAATATGATTCATCCACTATCAGCTGAAAAAGAAATTGAATTTTATTTAAATATTTCAGATAGTAACTTTTTAATTACTATTGATATTGCTTATAATAAAGTAATGGAAATAATTGACAATACACATTTAGAAAAAGTAGTAGTTGTCTCAGCAGCCAATGATTTTGGTAAATCGATGACTTTCTTTTATTGGCTTACCAAAGGTCGCAAAATAAATGTTAAAATTGAAAGAGATAATATTATTAGTTGGCGTAAATTTATTGAAGCTGGGAAAAAATACACGGGAACTTATAAATGTCACAAAACCCCAGATAGTATCGCTGCTATCCTTTATAGTGGTGGTACAACTGGAACCCCTAAAGGAATAATGTTGTCAAATAAAAATTTTAATGCTGTAGCGGTTCAAGCTCTTGCTATGTGCCATGCTAAGCCAGGTGAATCTATTCTAGCTATAATGCCTATTTTTCATGGCTTTGGGTTAAGTGTATGTATTCATACACCACTAGTAGGAGGAATGAAATGCATATTAATACCAGAATTTTCTTCTAAGAAATTTGTAAATCTAATTCGTAAATATCATCCTAATTTTATAGCTGGTGTACCAACTTTATTTGATTCCCTAACAAGAGGCGACTTTGGTCCTAATGAGTTAGTGACAGTTACTAATGCTATTTGTGGTGGTGATTCATTAGATCCAACCTTAAAAGAAAGAGTTGATAAATTTTTAAATGAACATGGTAGTACTGCTATTGTTAGAGAAGGCTATGGTTTAACAGAAAGTGCTGGGGCAACATGTTTAACACCAGATAATTATTATCGTAAAGGAAGTATTGGTATTCCTTTCCCAGATACATATTTTAAAATAGTAATTAACGGAACTCATGATGAAGCACCAACTAATACTGATGGTGAAATATGTATATCAGGGCCTTCAGTAATGGTTGGATATTTAAATAATTTAGAAGAAACAATGCAGACATTAAGAACCCATGAAGATGGTCACGTTTGGCTTCATACTGGAGATATTGGTTCTATGGATGAAGATGGTTTTGTTTATTTTAAACAAAGATTAAAAAGAGTGATAATATCGTCTGGTTATAATATATACCCAAGTCATGTTGAAAAAGTAATAAATGAACATCCTGCGGTTTTAACATCAACAGTAATTGGTGTAAGTCATCCTCACAAAGTTCAAGTAGCTAAAGCTTATATAGTATTAAATGAAGGAATAACTTTAACTAATGAATTAAAAAAAGATATTGAAGAACATTGTCAAAGAAATCTTGCTAAATACACGATGCCATATTATTTTGAATATCGTGATAGTTTACCACGAACATTGGTTGGTAAAGTAGCATATAAAGAACTTGAAAAAGAAAATAATAAATAATATATATAATAAGGAAAGCATAAAAAAATTGCTTTCTTTTTTTCATATTTTAAAATTAAAAAAAATTTTTGTAAAAAAAAGTAAAAAATGCTTGCAAATAATATGTTAATTGTGTATAATCTTAGTCGTGTGGCACGCGAGGATGTGCGAGGTTGCTGATACACCCGGTTAAGTTGTTTATTTATTAATTGATAAAACCGGATATATTAGGTTTTCGTACGGAGCGAGTCTATACTAGATATAGGCGAAGGGAGGATAATATGTCAAAAACTAAAGTTCGAATCAGATTAAAAGCATTTGAACACAAGACATTAGACACAGCTTGTGGCAAAATTATCGAAACAGTGAAAAGAACTGGAGGCGAAGTAGTAGGACCAATTCCACTACCAACTGAAATCGAAAAAATCACTATTTTGAGAGCTGTTCACAAATATAAAGATTCACGTGAACAATTTGAAAAAAGAACACACAAGAGATTAATTGATATCATTAACCCAAGCAAGGAAACTGTAGATGCTTTAGCACACTTAGATATTCCAAGCGGTGTTGATATTCAAATCAAATTATAGGAGGAAATATGGAAATGAAAGGAATCTTAGGTCGTAAGATCGGAATGACTCAAGTGTTTACAAAATCAGGAAAATTGATACCAGTAACAGTTGTTTCAGTTGAACCAAATGTGGTAACACAAATTAAGACAAAAGAAAACGATGGTTATGAAGCTATTCAATTAGGTTTTGATACTAAACGCGAAAAGTTAGCAACAAAAGCTTCATTAGGTCACACTAATAAAGCAAACACAACACCTAAGCGCTTCTTTAAAGAAATCAAAGGTGTAGACGTAAATAACTATACACTTGGTCAAGAAATCAAAGTTGATATCTTTACTGAAGGTGAAGTTGTTGATGTAACAGGAACTACTAAAGGTAAAGGGTTCCAAGGCGTTATTAAACGTCATGGTCAATCAAGAGGACCTATGGGACATGGTTCACATTATCATAGAAGACCAGGTTCATTAGGAACAATGAGACCAATGAGAGTTATACCAGGTAAAAAATTACCAGGCCATATGGGTCAATTAACAGTAACAATTCAAAACTTAGAAATAGTTGCTGTAGATGCTAAAGAAAATGTAATTTTAGTAAAAGGAAATATTCCAGGTGCTAAACAATCATTAGTATTTATTAAAACATCTACAAAAACTCCAGGAAAAGTTAATGAAGCAGAAGAATTGGTTTGCTATGAAACTGTTGTTGATGCTGTAGAAGAAGTTAAAGAAGAAGCTGCAGAAGCAGTAGAAAACGAAACTTCAGAAAGTGTAAACGAGTAGGAGGGCAAATAAATGAGTAAAGTATCTGTATTAAATACTAAAGGTGATAAAGTTAAAGATGTAACATTAAATACAGAAATTTGGGCAATTGAACCAAATGATGCTGTATTATATGATGCCATCGTTTTATCACAAGCATCTTTACGTCAAGGAACTGCTAGCACTAAAACTCGCAGCGAAGTGAGTGGTGGTGGCGCAAAACCATGGCGTCAAAAAGGTACTGGACGTGCTCGTCAAGGAAGTCGTAGATCTCCTAACTGGCCAGGTGGTGGAATTGTATTCGGACCACATCCACGTTCATACAAAGTTAAAATGAATAAGAAAGAAAGACGTTTAGCATTAAAATCAGCTCTTTCATATAAAGTATTAGGAAGCGAATTAATCGTTGTTGATAATTTTGCTTTAGAAAGTAATAAAACAAAAGAAGTTAAGAATTTATTAAATACATTAGGAGCAACTAAAAAAACTTTAATTGTTGTTGATGAATTAAATGATAACTTAATCTTAGCAACTCGTAATTTAAATAATGTTATTTTATTAGAAGCTAATGAAATCAATACTTTAGATGTAGTAAGTGCTGATAAATTAATCATAACTGAAACTGCTCTTAAAAATATTGAGGAGGCTTTAAAATAATGAGTAACGCACGCGATATTATTAAAGGCAAAATCATAACTGAAAAAAGTTCAGATTTAGCACAAAATGCTAACACATATACATTTAGTGTAGATGTTAAAGCTAATAAAATACAAATTAAACAAGCAATTGAAGAAATATTCAAAGTAAAAGTTGCAAGTGTTAACACTGTAACAGTAAGACCAAAAGATAGAAGAGTTGGTCGTTATACTGGAAAAACTAACAAAGTTAAAAAAGCAATTGTTAAGTTAAAAGAAGGAAGTTCAATCGAACTTAACTAATCTTGAAGGAGGAAAAGTATGCCAGTAAAAAATTATAAGTCAATGACTAACGGTCAACGTGGCATGTCAACATTAATCAATGATGTTCTTACAAAGGCCACTCCTGAAAAATCATTAGTTATTACATTAAAGAAAAATGGCGGACGTAATAATCAAGGTAAAATTACTTTAAGACACCGTGGTGGTGGCGCAAAAAGAAAATACCGTTTAATTGATTTCAAACGTTTAAAAGATGGCATTGTTGGAACTGTAAGTTCTATCGAATATGATCCAAACAGAACAGCAAACATTGCCTTAATTACATATGCCGATGGCGAAAAAAGATACATATTAGCTCCAAACGGAATTAAAGTTGGAGATAAAATCGAAAGCGGCGAAAATGCTGATATTAAAGTAGGTAACAATTTACCATTAAATAAAATTCCAGAAGGTACATTAGTACATAATGTTGAATTAAAACCTGGAAAAGGTGGACAACTTGCAAGATCAGCTGGTTCAAGTGTTCAAATATTAGGTAGTGAAGGAAAGTATGTACTTATCCGTTTAAATAGTGGCGAAGTTCGTAAAGTATTAGGAATTTGTCGTGCTACTATTGGTGTAGTAGGAAACTTAGATCACGAACTAGTAAACATTGGAAAAGCTGGACGCAAACGTCACATGGGTATTAAACCAACTGTTCGTGGTTCTGTTATGAACCCTAACGATCACCCACACGGTGGTGGTGAAGGTCGTGCACCAATCGGACGTAAAGGACCTGTTACTCCATGGGGTAAGCCAGCACTTGGTTACAAGACACGTAAGAATAAAAAAGCTTCTAATAAGTTAATAGTACGTCGTCGTAAAAAATAGTGAAAGGATGATATAAATGGCTAGAAGTTTAAAAAAAGGACCATTTGCAGATGAATCTTTAATGAAAAAAGTTAAAGCTTTAAATGAAAGTGGTAAAAAAGAAGTTATTAAAACATGGTCACGTCGTTCTACTATATTCCCTGATTTCATTGGTCATACATTTGCAGTTCATAATGGAAAAGAATTTATTCCAGTTTATGTAACAGAAGATATGGTAGGCCACAAATTAGGTGAATTTGCACTTACTCGTAAGTTTGGTGGACACGGAACCGATAAAGAAAGTAAATAGAAGATAGGAGGTTTCAGAAATGGAAGCTAGAGCTACTGCAAAAGAGGTAAGAACTGTACCTCGTAAAGCACGCTTAGTTATCGATTTAATCAGAGGAAAATCAGTAAAAGAAGCTGACATTATTCTTAAAAATTTAAATAAAGAATCAGCTAGATTAATTCGTAAAGTATTAATTTCTGCTACAGCTAATGCTGAAAATAATTTAGGATTAAATAAAGATAATTTATATGTAAAAGAAGCCTTCATAAATGAAGGTAGAACCTTAAAAAGAATGAGATTTGGATCACGTGGACACGTTGAACCAATTAAGAAAAGAACAAGTCACATAACAATCGTTGTTAGTGATAGAAATTAGATAAAGGAGGTAAACTCGTGGGTCAAAAAGTTAGTCCAATAGGACTTAGAATGGGAATTAATAAGACTTGGGAATCAAAGTGGTATGCAGGAAATAAAGATTTTGCAAAATTCCTAGAAAACGATGTTAAGATCCGTAAGTTTTTATACGCAAAATTAAAAGATGCTGCTGTTGCAAGTATCGTTATTGAAAGAAGTAACGGAAAAACAGAAGTAATTATTAATACTGCTAAGCCAGGTGTAGTAATCGGACACAGTGGTGAAGAAATCGAAAAGATCAAAAAAGAATTATCAAAACTAGTTAAAGAAGATATTTCAATTTCTATTATGGAAGTTAAGAATCCAGATTTAAATGCAAGACTAGTTGCTGAAGGAATTGCTCATCAAATTGAAAACAGAGTTTCATTCAGAGTTTCTCAAAAAAGAGCAATTCGTAATACTATGAAGGCTGGAGCAAAAGGAATTAAAACTGCTGTTTCAGGACGTTTAGGCGGAGCTGATATGGCAAGAACTGAAGGTTATACTGAAGGAAATATTCCACTTCATACTTTAAGAGCTGATGTTGATTATGCTCATGTAGAAGCAGATACAACATATGGAAAAATCGGTGTTAAGGTTTGGATCTATAAAGGCGAAATCTTAGCTAAGAAAAACGAAGGGGGAAAAGAACATGGCAGTAATACCAAAAAGAACTAAGTACCGTCGTCCTCATCGTTTAAGATATGACGGTGTAGCTAAAGGTAATACAGAATTACATTTTGGTGAATATGGTCTTATGGCCTTAGAAGGTGCATGGATTACACAACAACAAATTGAAGCAGCTCGTGTTGCTATGACTCGTTATATGAAACGTGGTGGAAAAGTTTGGATAAATATTTTCCCACACTTATCATTAACTAAAATTCCTTTAGAAACTCGTATGGGTAAAGGTAAAGGTCAACCAGAAGTATGGGTTGCAGTTGTTAAGAAAAATAAAATTATGTTTGAAATTGGTGAAGTTGACGAAGCAACAGCTCGTGAAGCATTACGTTTAGCAATGCATAAATTACCAATTAGATGTAAATTTGTAAAGAAAGATGGTGAAGCGCATGAATAATAAAGATATTAGAGCATTAAGCAATGAAGAATTAAATAAGAAGATTGCTGAATCAAAAGAAGAATTATTTAATTTGCGTATGAGCCAAGCGTCAGGTAATTTAGAAAAACCTTCAAGAATTAGAGAACTAAGAAAGTTAGTTGCACGTATGAAAACAATCTTACGTGAACGCGAAAAATAATGGAGGTATTTATGGAAAAGAAAAACGCAAGAGAATTAGTTGGTAAAGTTGTTAGCAACAAGTGTGATAAAACTATTACAGTATTAGTTGAAACTTACAAAGTTAATTCAAAATATGGAAAACGTGTTAAATACTCTAAAAAATATGCTGCACATGATGAAAATTGTGTTGCACAAACTGGTGATATAGTACGTATAGCTGAAACTAGACCGCTTTCAAAAACAAAGCATTTCCGTCTAGTAGAAGTTGTAGAAAAAGCAATTATTCTATAATTGTAAACGATAGGAGGATTAATTATGATTCAACCAGAAAGTCGTTTGAAAGTTGCTGATAACTCAGGAGCACGTGAACTATCTGTTATCCGTGTTCTTGGAGGAAGCAAAGTTAAAACAGGAAATATTGGAGATGTAGTCGTAGGGGCTATTAAAAAAGCTACTCCTAATGGTACAGTTCGCAAGGGTAAAGTTGTAAAAGCTGTAGTTGTTAGAAGTAAATTTGGTCTTAGAAGAGCCGATGGATCTTATATAAAATTTGACGATAACGCTTGCGTTATAATTAAAGACGATAAGAGCCCAGTTGGAACTCGTGTATTTGGACCAGTTGCTCGTGAATTACGTGATAAAGATTATATGAAGATCGTATCACTAGCAAAAGAAGTATTATAACCTTAAAGGAGGTAAAACATGAACTTTAAAACTGGAGATAAAGTAGTAGTTATTTCTGGATCATCAAAGGGAAAACAAGGTAAAATTACTCAAATCCTTCGTGATGAAAACAGAGTTGTTGTTGAAGGCGTTAATATTCGTAAGAAACATTTGAAACCAAATGGACAAAGAGAAGGTAGTATCGTTGATCGCGAAGCACCAATTCATGCATCAAATGTAATGTTAATTGATCCAAAAACAAATAAACCTACTCGTATCGGTCATACTGTAGATAAAAAAGGCAAGAAGATTAGAATTGCACGCACTTCTAATGAAAGCCTTGATTAATTGGAAGGAGGGTATTTATGAACCACCTAAAAGAAAAATATACAAAAGAAATCGTACCTTCAATGATGGAAAAATATAAATATACAACTGTAATGAATGTTCCAAAACTTGAAAAGATTGTAGTAAATATTGGTACAGGAGATGCAACAACTAATTCAAAATTATTAGAAGCTGCAATGAATGAATTAGAATTAATTACAGGTCAAAAACCAGTTGCAACAAAAGCTAAAAAAGCAATTGCTGGTTTCAAATTAAGAGCCGGACAATCAATTGGTTGTAAAGTTACTCTAAGAGGTGAAAATATGTATAACTTCTTAGAAAAATTAATTCGTATAGCATTACCACGTGTAAGAGATTTTAGAGGTATTTCTCCAAAATCATTCGATGGTAGAGGAAACTATACATTAGGATTAACAGAACAATTAATTTTTTCTGAAATTGAATACGATAACGTAGTTAAAGTACGTGGAATGGACGTTGTATTTGTAACAACAGCTAAGTCAAATGAAGAAGCGTATGATTTATTAAAAGGCTTTGGGATGCCGTTTAAAAAATAACTATAATTAGGAGGAATTTATGGCTAAAAAAAGCATGATTATAAAAGCTAACCGTAAACCTAAGTTCTCTACACGTGCTTACACACGATGCACTCGTTGTGGAAGACCACATGCAGTTCTTAGTAAATATGGCATTTGTCGTATCTGTTTTAGAGAGTTAGCTTATAAAGGACAAATACCAGGAATGAAAAAATCTAGCTGGTAGGATAATGAAGGGAGGATATATATGGTAACAGATCCAATCGCAGATATGCTTACAAGAGTTCGTAATGCAAATCAAATGCGCGATAAAGAAGTTGAAGTACCCGCTTCAAAACTAAAAGAAGAAATTGCCCGTATTTTAAAAGAAGAAGGGTTTATAAATGATTACAAAATTAAGAAAAATAGTGTTCAAAATACTATTGTCTTAAGTTTAAGATATACAGAAAAAAGAGAACGTGTTATCACTGGCTTAAAGAGAATCTCAAAACCAGGATTACGTGTTTACGTTAAAGCTGATGAGGTGCCAAAAGTATTAAATGGTTTAGGTATTGCAATATTATCAACATCAAAAGGTTTAATGACTGATAAAAATGCAAGAAAAGAAAATCTTGGCGGCGAAGTATTAGCTTATATCTGGTAGAAATGGAGAGATATTATGAGTCGTATAGGTAATAAAATTTTAACTATACCAGCTTCTGTAACTATCACTGTTGGTGAAGGTAACGTTCATGTTGCTGGACCAAAAGGTGAGTTAAACGTTGTAGTTCCAAATGGAATTAATGTTAATATACATGGAACAGAAGCTATCGTTACTAGAGATAATGATACAATTAAAAATTTACATGGTACAGTTAATGCCAATCTTCATAATGCTATTATTGGTGTTACAGATGGTTTTGAAAAGAAATTAGAAGCTGTAGGTGTAGGATATCGTTTTGCTCTAAAAGGTAACCAATTAGTTATAACTGCTGGATTCTCACATCCAGTTGAAGTAGATATTCCTGAAGGCATTAAATTGGAATCTCCAAGCAACACTGAATTATTTATAAGAGGTATTGATAAATGTCTTGTAGGCGAATATGCTGCTAACATTAGAAAAATTAGAAAACCAGAACCATATAAGGGAAAAGGTATTCGTTATAGTGGCGAAGTAATTCGTCGTAAAGTCGGTAAAAAAGCGGCTTAATTAAGTAAAGGAGAGTAATACTCATGATTAAAAAAGAATCTCGTAATGAAATGCGAAAATTAAGACATGATCGTGTAAGAAAAAATGTAGTAGGCACTCCAAGTGTTCCACGTTTAAATGTATATAGATCAAATGCTAACATTTTTGCACAAATTATTGATGACGAAAATGCTCGTACATTAGTTAGTGCTTCTTCTATCGATAAAGAATTAAAACTTGAAAATGGTAGCAATGTAGAAGCTGCTATTCAAGTTGGCGTTCTTCTTGCTAAAAGAGCAAAAGAAGCAAAAATAACTAAAGTAGTATTTGATAGAGGTGGCTACCTTTATCATGGACGTGTTAAAGCTTTAGCAGAAGCAGCACGTGAAAATGGATTAGAATTCTAAAAGGAGGAAAACAATGGAAAAAGCTAAAAGAGAACCACGTCAAAAACAATATGATGAAGAAATAATCAATATTGGTCGTGTTACGAAAGTAACAAAAGGTGGTCGTCATTTCCGTTTTTCAGCGACTGTTGCAGTTGGAAATCGTAATGGCTTAGTAGGAATTGGTACTGGAAAAGCAAACGAAGTTCCAGATGCAATTAAAAAAGCCAGTGCAGCTGCAGCAAAAGATATCGTTAAAGTTTCAATCGTTGATGGTCGTACTATTCCACATGAAGCTTACGGTGTTGAAGGCGCTAGTAAAGTTATGTTAAAACCTGCTGCCGAAGGTACTGGAGTTAAAGCAGGTGGTCCAGTTCGCGCCGTACTAGAATTAGCAGGCGTTAAAGATGTATTATCTAAATCATTAGGTTCAAACACTAAAATTAATATGGCTCGTGCAACATTAAAGGCATTAGCTGCTCAAAAAACTACTGAAGAAGTTGCTAAACTTCGTGGTAAGAAAGTTGAGGAATTATAATGAAATTAAATTGTATGTATGCACCAGTTGGTGCTAAACAAACTCGTAAAAGAGTTGGTCGTGGACCAGGATCAGGTTTAGGAAAAACTTCAGGAAAAGGTCATAAAGGTCAAAATGCTAGAAGCGGTGGCGGCGTTCGTCCAGGCTTCGAAGGTGGCCAATTACCATTATTCCGTCGTTTACCAAAACGTGGATTCAAAAATGCATTATTTAAAACAAGATATGCAGTTATTAATTTAAGTGATTTAGATAAATTTGAAGAAGGTGCTGTAGTAACACCGGAATTATTAAAAGAAATGGGACTTATTAAAAAACAATTAGACGGAGTTAAGGTTTTAGGCAATGGAACTTTAACAAAGAAGATCACAGTTAAAGCTAACAAATTCTCTGATGCTGCCTTAAGAGAAATCGAAAAAATAGGTGGAAAAGCAGAGGTGATCTAATATGTTTGCAACATTAAAGCAAATATTTAATCCCAAAAATAAAGATATAAGAAAGAAAATATATTTTACTCTATTTGCCTTATTTATTTTTAAATTAGGAACAGCAATAGTTATTCCGGGAATAAATAAAGCGCAATTAGGATTAAGTACATTAAAATATTTTCAACTATTAAATGTAATGGGTGGTGGCGCTTTAGAGCAATTTTCAATTTTTGCTTTAGGAGTATCTCCATACATTACTGCTTCTTTCATAATTCAGTTATTGCAAATGGATATTATTCCATATTTAGCTGACTTAGCCAAAGAAGGACATACAGGTCAAGTAAAATTAAATAAAATTACCCGTTACTTGGGAATTGCAATGGCATTTATCCAAGGATATATGTTCTCATTTGCAATTATTCAAGGAGGTTCATTTGAACAATACTTAAAGTTCGCTTTAGTTATGACAGCAGGTACATCTTTGCTATTATGGCTAGGTGATCAAATGACTCAAAAAGGAATCGGCAATGGTATTTCAATGATTATCATGGCAGGTATTTTAATGACTTTACCAAATACCTTTGTTCAAGCCTACCAAATATTTATGGAAGGTGCAACAGTAGCAGGTATTATAAAATTTGTTGTTTATATCTTGTTATATATTTTCATTGTTCTTGCAGTAGTTTTTGAAGAAAATGCTGAAAGAAGAGTACCAATCCAATATGCCAATAAATCAACGGCTGTTGGAGGAAAACAAAGTTATATTCCATTCCGTTTAAATTCTGCTGGAGTTATTCCCGTAATATTTGCATCAGCATTATTACAAATGCCAGCATTTATTGCTCAATTTTTCAAAGTTGAAAAGATAACAACATTCACTGAAAAGTGGTTATCAACAACTTCACCAACAGGATTTATACTTTATATTTTATTAATATTTGGTTTTTCTTACTTTTACACTTATGCACAATTAAAACCAAAAGATATGGCTGAAAATTTACAAAAAAATGGTGGCTATATTCCAGGTGTGCGTCCAGGTGAAGCAACAATTACCTATATTAAAAATGTAATAAATCATATAACTTTTGTCGGAGCTGCATTACTTGCTTTATTAGCAGCATTACCAACAATATTTGTTTGGATAACTGGTTTAAGCAGTAGTATTGCCTTAGGTGGTACAGGATTATTAATAGTTGTCGGTGTTGCCTTAGAAACTTACAAACAATTAGAAAGTTTAATATTAAGCAGAAATTATACAAAAGGGAGAAGATAAATGAAAAACATTATTTTATATGGTGCTCCAGCTGCTGGTAAAGGAACTCAATGTGAATTGTTAGTTCGTGAATATGGATATAAACATATTTCCATGGGTCAATTATTTAGAGATTTAGATGATTCAACAGAATTAAATCGTGAAATTCATGAAAAAATCTCTAAAGGAATTTTAATTGATGATGAAACAACCGCTAAATTACTTCAAGCTAAATTAAAAGAATTAGGTAATGTTGCTGTTGTCTTGGATGGCTTTCCAAGAACTTTAAATCAAGCCAAAATATTAGATAAATTTTTTAGCAATTATGTTGTAATTAATATAGAAGTAGAAGAGCAAGTTGCTCTAGAAAGAACCCTTGGACGTGTATCTTGTCCAAAATGTGGTAAAATTTATAATAAATATTCTGAAATGAAACCAAAGAATGCTAACTTATGTGATAATTGTAATGTCGAATTACAAGGCAGAAGTGATGATAATGAAGAATCATTCAAAGTAAGATTCAACACTTATTTAAATAACGTTCAAGGTTTATTAGATTACTATCGTAATCAAAATTGCTTATATATTATAAAATCACATGATAAAAAAGAAGATACATTTGCAGATGTCAAAAATATACTAGATAGTCAGGATTAGAAATGATTACAATTAAGTCAGAACGCGAAATTGAATTAATGAAAAAAGCTGGATCAATTGTTGGGGCAACTCACAATTATTTAAAGCCATTTATAAAACCAGGTATTACTACTAAGGAATTAGATAAATTAGCTTATGATTTCATTATTAGCCAAGACGCAACACCATCTTTCTTAAATTATGAAGGATTTCCAGCAACAATTTGTACATCAATCAATGATGAAGTTGTTCATGGTATTCCAAGTAAAAGAAAATTAAAAAATGGAGATATAATCTCTGTTGATATTGGTGCATGCTATAAAGGCTATCATGGAGATTCAGCTTGGACATATCCTGTAGGAACAATTAGTAAAGAAAAAGAAGAACTATTAAAACACACTGAACAATCTTTATTTGAAGGTTTAAGTGTAATTAAAGAAGGAGCTCATATTGGAGACATCGGTAATGCAATTGCAACATATGCAAAAAAATATAAACTTGGTGTAGTTAAAGAATTAGTTGGACATGGAGTTGGTGAAGTAGTTCACGAAGATCCAGATGTACCAAATTATGGAACACCAGGGAAAGGACCTATTTTAAAAGCTGGTATGACGATTGCAGTTGAACCAATGCTAAATTTAGGAACACCAAATATATATATTCTCGATGATGATTGGACAATTATTACCGCAGATGGTAAACCGTCTGCTCATTTCGAACATACAGTAGTAGTTGAAAAAGACGGATATACAATATTAACAAAGAGGTGATAAAATGGCAAAGGATGACGTAATTGAAGTTGAAGGTAAAGTAATAGATGTTTTACCTAGAGGCGATTTTAGAATAGAATTAGAAAATAAACATACTGTAATAGCCCAGGTTTCTGGTAAAATGCGAGTAAATAATATTCGTATTTCACCAGGTGATACAGTAACAGTAGCGATCTCGCTATATGATTTAACACGTGGGCGTATAACCTATAGAAAGTAGGAGGGATTTAGATGAAAATTAAACCATCAGTAAAACCTATCTGTCCTAAATGTAAGATAGTAAGACGTAAAGGAAAAGTATATGTTATATGCGAAAATCCAAAGCATAAACAAAAACAAGGTTAAAATAGGAGGTGTTTTATGGCACGTATTAAAGGTGTAGATATACCAAATAATAAGAGAGTTGAAATTGCCTTAACATATATTTATGGTATCGGCAGAAGTTTATCAAATAAAATATTAGAAGCTGCAAATGTTGATAAAGATAAAAAAGCAGAAGATCTAACAAATGAAGAAATCTCACGTATTCGTGATGAAGTAAATAAATATCAAACTGAAGGTGAGTTAAGACGTGAAGTTAATATGAACATCAAAACAAAGATGGAAATTAACTCATATGAAGGAACTCGTCATAAAAAAGGATTACCAGTTCGTGGTCAAAGAACTAACAGAAATGCTAGAACACGTAAAGGTAAAGGAAAAGTAGTTGCAAATAAGAAAAAATAATCGTAACTAATTAAAGGAGGTTATATAAATGGCTTATAAACCAAGAAAACGTAAAGTTAAAAAGAATGTACCACAAGGTCAAGCTTACATTCATTCAACATTTAATAACACAATTGTTACAATATGTGATGAAGCAGGAAACGCAATTAGTTGGGCTTCAGCTGGTACTTTAGGATTTAAAGGAAGCAAAAAATCAACACCATTTGCTGCTGGTATGGCTGCAGAAGCTGCAGGAAAGACTGCATATGATATGGGAATGCGTAAAGTTGAAGTATTTGCTAAGGGCTTAGGCTCTGGTCGTGAAACAGCAATTCGTTCATTACAAACTGCTGGACTAGAAATAACTACCATCTCTGATGTAACACCTATTCCACACAATGGATGTCGTCCACCAAAACGTCCACGTGGATAGTATAAATAAAAAAAGGAGGATGGAAACATGTTAAATTTTGAAAAGCCTATATATAAAATTGCAGAATATGTAGAGAATAGTAATTATGGAAAATTTGAATTAGAACCTTTAGAAAGAGGTTTTGGAATTACTTTAGGTAATGCTTTAAGAAGAGTTATGCTTTCAAGCATGCCTGGTAGTGCAATTGTAGCTATCAAAATTGATGGTGTAATGCATGAATTCCAAACAATCGAAGGCGTAGTTGAAGATGTAACAACAATCGTTTTAAATTTAAAAAATGTTGTTGTAAAAAATCATTCAGAAGAAACAAAAGTATGTCATATTAATGTTTCTGAAGAAAGAGTAGTAACTGCTGCTGATATTGTATGCGATTCAGATGTTGAAATAATTAATAAGGATCAAGAAATTGCGACTTTAGCAAAAGGTGGAAAGTTAGATATGGAATTAATAATTGCTAATGGTCGTGGTTATGTTCCAGCCAATGAAAATAAAGAATATGCTGATAATAGTAAAATTGGTTATATTCCAATTGATGCATTATTTTCTCCAATAACAAGAATCAACTATGAAGTTGAAGCTGCTCGTGTTGGTCAAGATGCAAATTATGATAAGTTAATCATGAATGTTTATACTAATGGATCATTACGTCCAGAAGATGCAATGGCCTTAGGAGCTAAAATCTTAATTGAACATTTAAATATTATTACAAACATCAGTGAAATCGCTGATATGACTGGTATTATGAATGCTAAACAAGAAGATAGCAAACAGAAAAAGCTTGAAACATCAATTGATGATTTAGATTTCTCAGTACGTGCTTATAATTGCTTAAAGAGAGCCGGAATTTCTACATTAGGAGATTTAACTGAAAAATCCGAATTAGAAATGATGAAAATTCGTAATTTAGGTAAAAAATCTTTAAAAGAAGTTATTGACAAAATTAAAGATATGGGACTTAAATTCCGTGATGAAGATTAAGGGAGGTATACTAAGTGTACAGAAAATTAGGACGCACTAGTAAGCATCGTCGTAGCATGCTAGCTAATTTAACAAAAGACTTAATCATGAATGAAAAAATTGAAACAACAGAAACTCGTGCTAAAGAAGTTAGAGGTTGCTTCGATAAAATGATTAGTTATGGAAAAAATGGTTCATTAGTATCTCGTAGAAAAGCATTAGCTTTCTTACAAAATGATAATGAAGCTGTTAAAAAAGTATTTAATGACTTAAGCGTAAGATTTAAAGATCGTAACGGTGGTTATACTCGTATCTTAAAATTAGACGAACGTCGTGGCGATGACGCTTTAATGGTTATTTTAGAAATCGTAGAAGGCAAATAATTTGCCTTTTTTTATTGTCAAAAAGTTTAATATGTGATAGAATTTTAATAGAATAGGGTGACTCAAATGGAAAAACTTTATGATTTAGAATTACAAGTAGAAAAAACTATTAATAATTTAAATAACATAATTAAATTTATTCAAATAAATAATCTTATTGAAAAAAACGAAAAATCATTTAACATCATCAAAGACGATTATGAAACATTAACAACACAAGATGTTGATCTTTTAAAATTTGACTTTAATGGTTTATCACGAACAGTGCCAACAATAATCCATCCTGATACATTTCATGATAATCGAGAATTAGGTGCTAAAGCCACTGAAGTATTACAAAATTTTAATGGTACTATTGATTCTGTTAAAAAAATTGTGAAAAAAGCTAATGAAGAGGGTCAAACTACATACTTATGGCATTTAAATAAAACCAATAGTGCGGAACAAGAATATCAAAAAGCTTACGAACAAGAAAAAAAGCAATATCAAGAAGAATACGATCCTCGAAGAAGGAGAAGTAATCAAACAGAAAATCAATCACGAAGAAGTGCTGGTGCTTATGAAGAAGAGTATCATAATCAAAACTATTATGATTTTAGAAATCAAACTGATAGAACCAAAAGCCGAGGATTCAGACAGTATAATGAGGAAGATGAATCTTATGATGAAGATAGTTGGATGAGAACCCAAGCTAAAAAAGTTTCTGAATATGTTAAGTCACGAATTAACTTTAAGATTAATAAAATACCATCAACAGAAAAAGATTATTTTTCGCTAAAAGCACTATACGAAAGAAAAATAAGAAGTCTTCAATATAAAATTGAGACAACAAAAGGAACAATTCAATCTCTTTATACTAAGCGAAATCGAACAATTTATGAAGGAGAATATGTTTGCAGCGAAAGCAATATTGATAATGAATACAACAAAGAGTGCCAAGAAATGCTTACAAATTATAACAAGATGAATGATGACCTAGATATTCTTAAATTAGATATAGATAATCGTCTTAAAGAATTGAATTGTATTATAAGTGAGCAGTATAGAGCATACCAAAGCTATTACGATCGAATTCTGAATTTATATAAGCAAGAAAACAAAATGGTAAAACAAAAAATGACAAACCTTTTGAATATTCCTAAGGGAATGTCGACAAATAATTATTTTAAAAAATATCTACGCATCATAAATAATCCACCTCAAAAAGAAATAATAAAAATTAGAAAAAATATTTTAGAAAACGATTCATCATATCAGTCTTTAAAAGAAAGTATAGAAATTCTTAGCAATAAATGTATAGCATTGAAAAATAAGATGGATTATTATGAAAAAAATGCCTATGAAATAAAAATATCTAAATATGAAGAATACCTAGAAAAATATAGAGTTAAAGAAAAACAAATTATTACCCAAATTGAAACTAAAGAAAAAGCCTTAAGCAATTTAGAAAATAGCTTAGGTTGTACTAAATGGCAATATGAAAATTTTCAAATAGTATATGGTCATTTAGCTAATAGTGAAGGTGCTAAACGTCGATGAGTAAAATTCTTGCTTTAAACTTTAAGATGAACTTCAATTATAGTGATGTTAAAAACTACATTGATAATATTAAAGGCAAAATAAATAATTTAGATGTTATATTCTTTCCCACAACTATCTTTTTACCATATTTTATCAGTAATGAATATTCCCTAGGTTCACAAACGATAAGTGAATTTGATAATGGTTCTCATACCGGTGAAACATCTTGTACTCAATTGAAGAGTATAGGTGGCAAATATGTAATAATTGGTAATAGTGAAAGAAGAAGAGATCAAGCAGAATCTGATCAATTAATCAATTTAAAAATAAAACAAGCTTTAGCTAATGATTTAAAAGTTATTTTGTGCATTGGTGAAACTAAAGAAGAAAGAGAAATGCTTAGAACTACTCGAGTGCTAAAAAAAGAAATAACTTATGATTTAAAAGAGCTTGATGAGAATTTATATAAAAACATTATCATTGCCTATGAACCTTTATGGTCGATTGGTAGTGGTGATATACTAGAAAAAAGAGAAATTGAAGAAACTATCAACTATATTAAAGATACAACCTTGAAAATTTATAATTTTGATCCAATAGTGTTGTATGGTGGTAGTGTCAACGAAAAAAGTATTGAAGTATTAAATGAAATATCAAACGTAGGCGGATTCCTAGTAGGTGGTGCCTCACTTGATTATAAAAAAGTTTTAAAAATGAAGGAAGTTGTTGAAAAATGACTTCCTTTTATTTTTTAGACAAGGTTCGACAAGTAAAAAAAATATAATTAAATTAAATAAGGAGGAAAAAATGGATAAAATAAAAGTCTTAATGATAGACGATAATGTTAATTTAATTGAAATGGTTAAGGAGTATTTTAAAGATAAAAATATTGAAATAACTTATGAAGCATATAATGGTGAAGAAGGAATAATTGAATTAGAAAAACATAAAGACGAAATTGATGTTATGATTCTTGACTTAATTATGCCTAAGAAAGACGGAATATATGTTTTAGAAGAAATGCAAAAAAGACATATTGATAAGAAAGTTATAGTTGCAACCTCTTACAATGCCAGTGAAGTAATTAGACAAGTAGCTGAATTTGGAGTTTCTTATTTCATTTTAAAACCTTTTGAGTTGTGTGACTTAGAAAAAAGAATATTAGAAACAACTAAAACTAATATTGAAACTAAAAATATTGATTTTAAAAAGGATAATTTACATATGTCCATAACTAAAATATTACACGAATTAGGAATTCCTTCACATATTAAAGGCTATCAATACATTCGTGAAGGTATAAGTATCGTATATGAAAGACCGGAAACAATAGGTGGAATAACTAAGGAATTATATCCAGAACTAGCTGATAAATTTGATACAACCGTTTCACGTGTTGAAAGAGCGATAAGACATGCGATTGAAGTAAGTTGGAATCGTGGTAATTGGAATCTTATGGAAGAAATATTTGGTCATAGTGTTGATATAGATAAAGCTAAACCAACTAACTCTGAATTTATTGTTACTATAGCTGATAAACTAAGATTAGAATTTCATGCCGTTAAAAACTAGATAATGCACATTATCTTCTTTTTTGCGTTAATTTATGTTAAAATATTAATAGGGGGATAAGGTATGAAAGAAGTATTTATAGTTAATCCAAGTTCAGGAAAAGGTAAAATAAAACATTTTATAGAAGGAATATCATCTAAAGAAAACCGTGAAATAATAGTTCCTAGTAATGCAGCTGAAACAAATTATTATGCTTTCCTTAAAAGCAATAATGAAGAATCCAAAGTAATTTATGCAGTCGGTGGCGATGGGACTTTAAATTCTGTTTTAAATGGAGTTGTTGGATCTAAAGCAATTATGGGTGTAATACCATTAGGTAGTGGTAATGATTTTGCTCGAACTTTAAAAGAAGAAAAAATAACAGGTCCAACTAAAATTGATATTGGTCAAATAAATTATGAATATTTTTTAAATATAGCTTCATTAGGTTTTGATGCTCGCGTATGCGAAAATGCTTTAAAAAATCGTCGCATTGTTGGACATGCTTCCTATATCATAGGTTTAATTCAAGAAATATTAAAAAAAATTGAAGTTGATCAAGTTACTAATAAAGAAATAGCTATGCTAACCCTTTGTAACGGAAAGTATTATGGCGGTGGCTTTAAAATAGCTCCTACGGCTTCTTTAACTGATGGCTTTTTAGATAAATATGAAATAGGTGAAGTTACTAAATTTAAACTTTTAAAAATTCTTTTAAAATTACTACAAGGTAAACATGAAGAATTTTTAAATAAAGAACTTATAGATGAACTATCTTTTATAGCTGAAATTCCTAATGTCTTAAGTGTAAATTTAGATGGTGAAATAAAAAAATTCCATCGCTTTGATTTCAAATTAATAAAAAAAGGAATAACTATAACAACAGAAATGCCTGAAGACGTAAAAATACTAGTTAATAAAATAGAAGGAAGATGAATTAATGAAACCAGTAGTTTTAACAATATTAGATGGAGTAGGTTTAAGTGAAAATTCATTAGGTAACGCTTTTAAAAATGCTAACAAACCTAATTTTGAATATTTATGGAATAATTATCCTCATACAACTATTGAAGCCAGTGGTGAAGTTGTAGGTTTACCAATTGGTCAAATGGGTAATTCTGAGGTTGGTCACTTAAATATTGGTGCTGGCAGAATAGTATATCAACCATTACAATTAATTAATAATAAAATCAAAAATCAAGAATTCTTTAATAATGAACAAATCTTAGAAGTTATGAATCATGTCAAAAAAAATAATTCTAAATTGCATATATTTGGTCTTTTAAGTGATGGTGGTATTCATTCGCACATTAACCACTTACTAGCCCTTATTGATATGTGTAAAAAAGAAAATATTGATAATGTTTATTATCACTTATTTACAGATGGCCGTGATACTTCACCAAAATCATCAAAGAAATATTTTGAAATTTTAGATAATAAAATTAAAGAAACTAAAATAGGTGAAATAGCAACAATATCTGGTAGATTCTATGCTATGGATCGCGATAACCGTTGGGAAAGAATTAAATTAGCTTATGATGCAATTGTTAATAAAAACGGGGAACATTATCTAAGTTATGTAGAAGCAATTGATCATAATTATAGTTTAGATATAACTGATGAATTTATTAAACCAGCTGTATTATCAGAAAATGGTAATATTGAAGATAATGATGGATTAATAGTATTTAACTATCGACCAGATCGTCTAAGAGAATTATTTTATGCTATCACTAATCCAAATTTTAAAGAAATGGAAGTAAAAAAATTTAATAATATAAAATTAGTTACTATGATGAAAGTCAGTGATGACGTTATAACAACTAATGCTTTCAAGTTAGATGAACTAAAAAATACCTTAGGTGATTATGTATCTAGTAAAGGTTTAAAACAATTAAGAATTGCCGAAACTGAAAAATATGCTCATGTTACTTATTTCTTTGATGGTGGTCTAGATAAAGAAATACCTGGTTGCACAAGAATTTTAATACCATCACCTAAAGTAGCTACATATGATTTAAAACCTGAAATGAGTGCATATGAAGTAACAGAAAAATTACTTGAAAATCTTGATAAAGTTGATTTAGTAATTTTAAATTTTGCTAATGGTGATATGGTTGGTCATACCGGAAATTATGAAGCAGCTGTTAAAGCAGTCGAAACATTAGATGTTTGTCTAGGAAAAATAATTGCTAAGTTAAAAGAGTTAAATGGATCAATGATTGTTACTGCTGATCATGGTAACTGTGAAGTAATGGTTGATGAATCAGGAAATCCTATGACAGCTCATACAACTAATCTAGTACCTTTAATAGTTTTTAATGCTAATGTTAAAAGTTTGCGCAAAGGAATTTTAGCTGATATCGCTCCAACATTACTTGAATTATTAGAACTAATAAAACCTGAAGAAATGACAGGAGAATCACTTATTATAAAAGAGTGATTCTTTTTTATAAAAAAAATAAAACCGAAGTTTTATTTTAATAAATCATATATATCTTTAGGATCAGCTAAAGTTTTATTTTCATATTTAGGAATAATATGTAAATGAAAATGTTTAACTTCTTGAGTATCACCATAATTAAAAAGAAATGTAAAACCTGTTGCTTTTAATTTATCAGCAATTTCCTTTTGAATCTTTTTACCTACTTCTAACATATGCTCATAAATTTCATTATCTAATTCTAAATAATCGGTATAATGTTTTTTAGGTATAATTAAAGTATGACCATTACTTTTAGGATTAATATCTAAAAAAGCTAAAACTAATTCATCCTCATAAATTTTATATGAAGGAATATCACCTTTGATAATTTTACAAAATAAACAATCCATATTTACCTCCTACTTAAATTATACAACTTAATTAGTTGATATTTAAAAAAATTTTGTTATAATATAAATATATTAAAGTTAAAACTTAAAAAAAAATAAAAATTAACATATTTAGTTGACAAAAAACATAATATTGTTTATAATACTGGTGTATTTAAAAAGGAAAGAAGAAGTATCCACTTCTCACCCGATTGATTAAGTCTTTGGGTTAAGAAACATGCCTAATATCATTTAGTGGTTTTTAAGTGGATGCATTCTCGCATTCACTTTTTATTTGGAGGTGTCATTTTATCGCTAGTAAAGAAAGAGATTTGTTTATAAATGAACAGATCAGAGCAAAAGAAGTAATGGTTATAGGTCCTAATGGAGAACAACTAGGTATCAAAAATATTAAAGATGCTTTAACGTTGGCTACATATGCAGGCTTTGATTTAGTATTGATTAATCCTAATGCTAATCCTCAAGTATGCAAAATAATGGATTATAACAAATTTAAGTATGAAAATAAAAAACGTCAAAAAGAAAACATGAAAAAACAAAGAGAAAATAATCTTGAATTAAAAGAATATCGTCTTTCAGTTACAATTGATGTTCATGATTTTAATACTCGTGTTAATAATTCGTCAAAATATTTAGTTAAAGGCCATAAAGTAAAAGCTTCAATTAGATTTAAAGGTCGTGAGATGGCTCACCCTGAATTAGGTCGTGATGTTTTACTAAAATTTGCTACAGCCTTAAGTAATGTTGCTGATGTTGAACAAAAGCCAACATTAGAAGGTAGATATATGACAATGATATTAATGCCAAAAAAAGAAAAATAGGAGGAATTTTATGCCAAAAATTAAAACACATAAAGGAACTGCAAAAGTTGCTAATGTTCGTCCAGGTGGAACAGTAAAAATAGGTATGCCTGGTTCTAGACACAATACAGGAAAGAAAAACGCTGCATTCAATCGTAAAGCAAGATCTGCTTCAAATATGAATAAGTCAGATATAAAAAGATTGAAAAACGTTTTAGCAAAGTAAGGAGGTTAAAAAATGACAAGAGTTAAAGGTGGCACTATTCATCGTGCACGTCGCAAAAAAATAATGGATCAAGCCAAAGGATACTTTGGAAGTAAACATAGACTATATAAGTCAGCAGCCGAACAAGTTATGCATTCTGGAAAATATGCATACCGTGATCGTAAGCAAAAGAAAAGAGATTTCCGTAAATTATGGATTACAAGAATCAATGCTGCTTGCCGTCAAAATGAAATTAGTTATTCTAAATTCATCAATGGTTTAAATAAAGCAGGTGTTGTATTCAACCGTAAGATGTTAAGTGAATTAGCAATTGATAATCCAAAAGCATTCACTTCATTAGTTGAAATTTCAAAGAAAGCTTTAGAAGAAAAAACAGCTGCTGTTGCTAAAAAAGAAAAAGCAACTAAAAAAACAACTGATATTTCTAAAATGACAGTTGCTGAATTACGTGAATTAGCAAAAGCAAAAGGAATCGAAGGATTTACTGCTATGAAGAAAGCAGAATTATTGGAAGTTTTAAAATAAACTTCCTTTTTTGTAACAAAAATGCTAAAATCAAAATAGGTGATAACATGAAAAATTTATACATTGATTTTGATGGTGTTATTTCTGATACCATTGAAGTAACTTATGAAATGATGAATAAACAAAAAATTGATCGAAAAAATTTAGATAGTGTCATGCTTTTTTATCAAAATCTTGACTGGGAAGATCTTTTAAATAAAACACCATTAATAAATGATAGCATGCATAAAATCGCTAAAATTATAACTGAAAATGTTTTTGATGTTTCTATTTTAACCCATGTTGTTAGTCAAAAAGAAAGTATTGCTAAAATTAAATTTATAAGAAGATTTTTAAAAGATGTAACGATTATTGTTGTTCCCAAAGAAGTAGCTAAAACTGATATGGTTTGTGCTAAAGATTCAATTTTAATTGACGACTTTACTGGTAATTTAGAAGATTGGGAAGAACATGGTGGTATAGGTATTAAATTTTCAAAAACTAAAAAAATATCTAAATATCCTGTTATCTCTGATTTGGAAGAAGTATTGAATTTAGAATTATGCAAGTAAAAAGAATAATAGTAGGCAAATTACAAACTAATTGTTATCTCGTCATTTCTACTAATAAATGTTTAATAATTGATCCGGGAGCAGAAGCTAGTAAAATAATTAACACTATAGGAAATTTAATACCAGTAGCTATCATAATTACGCATTACCACTTTGATCACATTGGTGCTTTAGAAGAAATTAAAAAAAATTATCAAATTCCTGTTTATGATTGTCATAATATTGGAATAATAAACATTGATCCATTTAATTTTGAAATAATATCTACTAAAGGTCATAGCAATACAGGAATATCAATCTATTTTCCAAAGGAAAAAATTTTGTTTACAGGTGACTTTCTATTTAAAGGAACAATCGGGAGAACTGATATGCTAGATAGTAATCCACATTTGATGATCGAGTCAATTAATAAAATTAAAGAATATCCTGAAGATATAATTGTTTATCCTGGTCATGGTGAAATGACAAGCCTTAAAACTGAAAAAATGAATAATATTTATTTAAATTAGCACTCTCTATTGACAAGTGCTAATAGTGTGGTATAATTATTATGTTGTAAAAAAAGCAACATAATTTTTTTAGGAGGGGATAATTATGAATCAAAATCCATATCAAGAAAATCTTGAAAATGTTTTAGAAAAATATGGCCGTAATATTGTAGATGCAGCCAAGAGTGGAAAAATAGATCCCGTCATTGGTCGAGATGAAGAAATTCGTAGTATTACCCGTATTTTATCAAGAAAAACTAAAAACAATCCCGTATTAATAGGTGAACCAGGTGTTGGTAAAACTGCTATTGTAGAAGGACTTGCTTTAAGAATAATAAAAGGCGATGTACCTAATTCCTTAAAAGATAAAACTATTTGGGAATTAGATATGGGAGCTTTAATTGCTGGTGCTAAATATCGTGGTGAATTTGAAGAACGATTAAAAGCTGTTTTAAAAGAAATAACTAAAAGTGAAGGCAAAATCATTCTTTTCATTGATGAAATTCACATGTTAGTAGGAGCTGGAGCTATGGAAGGTGCTATGGATGCTGGTAATATGTTAAAACCATTACTTGCTCGTGGTGAAATTCATTGTATAGGTGCTACTACTTTAAATGAATATCGTAAATACATAGAAAAAGATGGAGCTTTAGAACGTCGTTTTCAAAAAGTATTAGTTACTGAACCTAATGTTTTAGATACTATTACCATTTTGCGTGGGTTAAAAGAACGTTTTGAAGTATATCATGGTGTTAATATAAAAGATAGTGCCTTAATTGCGGCGGCTACCTTATCTGATCGTTATATAACGGATCGTTTCTTACCGGATAAAGCAATCGATTTAGTTGATGAAGCTTGTGCTACTATCAAAGTGCAAATGGATTCATCACCAGTAGAATTAGATCGTTTAACAAGAAAAATAATGCAGTTACAAATAGAACTTCAAGCTATTAAAAAAGATAATGATGAAGATTCTAAAAAACGTGTAGTTGAAATTAAAGAACAAATAGAAACCTTGAAGAAAGATGAATCTGAACTACGTGGTAAGTGGGAAAAAGAAAAAAATATCAACGAAACAATCAGCAAGAAAAAAGAAGAATTAGAAAAAGCAAAATTCAATTTAGAACAAGCTGAAAATAATTACGACTTAGAAGCAGCTGCTAAGTTGCGTCATGGTGTAATTCCAACGTTAGAAAAAGAAATTGAAGAGTTGAAAAAAAGTGATAAATATCAAATATTAAGTGATACTGTTACTGATGAATCAATTGCTGAAATAATTTCTAGATGGACTAATATTCCTATAAGTAAATTAGTAGGAACAGAAAAAGAAAAATTAATGAATTTAGAAACTAACATGATTAAACGTGTTAAAGGTCAAGATGAAGCTATAAAATTAGTGTGCGAAGCAATCATTCGTGCTCGTTCTGGCATTAAAGATCCTAATAGACCAATTGGTTCATTCATTTTCTTAGGACCAACTGGTGTTGGTAAAACTGAAGTTGCTAAAACATTAGCATATGAACTATTTGATGATGAACGTCATATGATTCGTATTGATATGTCAGAATATATGGAAAGCTTTTCAGTATCTAGATTAGTAGGAGCGCCTCCAGGATATGTAGGTTACGATGAAGGTGGTCAATTAACCGAAGCCGTCAGAAGAAATCCATATAGTATCATTCTATTTGATGAAATAGAAAAAGCTCATAAAGATGTTTTTAATATATTACTTCAAATATTAGATGATGGACGTTTAACTGATTCTCAAGGTCGTACAGTTGATTTTAAAAATACTATCATTATTATGACTTCAAATTTAGGAAGTGAACACATTTTAGAAAATAATGATCGTGAAAAAGTTATGAATGAATTGCGAGCTAATTTTAAACCAGAATTTTTAAATAGAATAGATGAAATAGTTATTTTTAATGCTTTAAATAAAGATGTTATTAAAGAAATATTAACTAAAATAATTAAAGATTTAGAAGCTCGTTTAAAAGATAAAAGAATAACATTAAAATTAACTGATGAAGCTGCTAATTTCATTATTGATCATTCTTATAATGAAGCTTACGGAGCTAGACCAATTAAACGATATGTAACTGAAAAGTTAGAAACATTAATTGCTAAAAAGTTATTATCTGGAGAATTAAAAGAAGGTACAACTTTAGAAATTAAAGTCGATCAAAATGAATTAACTATATAAAATAAAAAGCTATGGACAGGCATACAATTAGTAGGTGATAAAATGAAAAAGAAACTAATTGTATTAAGCTGTATCATAGCTTTTTTTATTGTTATTTTTAATAAAAAAGAAATTAAAAATATAAAATTTTATCAAAATATAAATGATCAAGTAACTTTAAATAATTTATATTTTAATAAAGATAAAAAAGCTACTTATTATTTAATTAATATTTATGATGAAAAAAATAATTTAATTGATGTGAAAAAAACTAATACTAACATGATAAATTTAAGTAATATCAATAACTTAAAAGAAAAAATGTATATTCAAATAATATCTTATAATAATAAAAATAGGGAATTAAGAAAATCTAAAAGGGAATTATTAGAATGGAATATAGCTTACATAGAAATAAATGATAACAAAGTAGAAATTAAAAATAAATTAAATAGCAACTATAAAATATTAATTAAAAAAAATGACGTTGCATTAAAAGAAATAAAAGAAAATGAAGAATTAAATTTTGATAATGTTAAATTAGAATTATATCAAAATGATATTTTAATAAATAAAGTTTATTATTCTAAATCTAATGAAAGTAAAATAATTTATCCTTTAGATCAAGAAACAGTTTTATATGAAGACTTCTATATAAAAATAGAAACTAATCTTGATTGTTTATTAACATTAAAACAAAATAAAAAAGTAGTTTTTAATAATATTAATAAATGTGAATATTTAGTAAAAAAAGAATTATTAAAAGAAAACACGAACTATAATTTAGAAGTAAAATATTTAAATAAAAATTCCCAGATGATTTTAAAAGAAGAAAAAATAACTTTTAAAGTTAAAGAACAAGAAAAATTATTACAAGTTTATAGTAGCAATGAAAATGAAGTAGTTAAAGATAGTACTATCGATTTAAAAAGTCCTAATAATGGCGAAATATATTATACATTAGATAATACTATTCCCGATGAAAATTCTATCAAGTATGATCAACCCATTACTATAAAAAAAGATACTATTATAACTGCTATAGCTATTAAAAATAATTTAAAAAGTGAAGTGTCAAAATTAGATTTTAAAGTCAAAGAACAAAGACCTTTAATTTATTTAAGTCCTTCTAGACAAACTCAAAACCGAGGAGTTAAAAGAGCAGGTTATAGAACTGAAATGGAAGAAATGAATGTTTTAGCTAAAGTATTAGAAAAAAAATTAAAAGAAAAAAACTTCCGTGTAGTAAGAGCAGAACAAGAAAAAGATTTACCTGATCGTGTAAAAGAAAGTAACAAATTAAAATCTGATCTTTATATTGCCTTACACACTAATGCTAGTACTAATGGTTATCCTCTTGAAGGTAAAGCTCGTGGAATTGATTCTTATATTTCTAGAAGAGAATCGGACATGTTAATATTTGCTAATATTGTTCAACAAGAATTGATGAAAGTTTATACTGGACCATCTTATCGTAGTGGTGTTAAATTTGGAACTGATTTTAAAATGATGTATGAAATTGACGAAAAAAATGTAAACCATGGAATACTTTTAGAAATTGGTTTTCATGATAATTATGACGATGCCCTTTGGATAATTAACTCAACTGAAAAAATTGCCGATGCAATTACAAGTGCGATCATCAAAAACTTTCAATGATAATTGTAAAATATTTTAACCATTAATTGACTTTGTTCGACAAATGTTGTATATTTAATATAGCGATAGGATATGGAATCTAAAGCAGATTATATTAGATGTTTCATTTTGGAAGGACACGCCAAAATTTAACATATAAATTATAATTTATTTATGAGGGTAAGGAGGAAGAAAATGAAAAAATCAACAAAGAAGAACGATAAAACAATCTTTATTGCAGCAGCAATTATGTTTGCTTGTGCTATTGGATTGTTTGTAGGTGCATTTGCTCGTTTCCAAACTGTAGTTGGTGGATCAGCAACATTAAAAACTGCTGATTGGTCTTTCATGGTAAATGGTGGAACATCAGACTTTTCAGTTAACTTAGCAGATGGTACTGCTTATAACTTAGTTGAGGTTGATGGTGAAAAAAGAATTCAACCAGGTTCATATGGTGTATTCCCATTAGTATTATCAGCAGTAGGTAGTGATGTTGATGTTACATATAATGCTAACTTCGGTGGCTTAAGTGGAGATAAAATCCCAACTAACTTAGCTTTATATTCAGATGATCAATATACAAAACCATTAGCAAACGTTAGTGGTGACGTTATTACTGCAGGTCAACAAAAAACTGTAAACATTTATTGGAAGTGGTTATACACTGAAGATGATGAAACAGAATTTGCTGGTCAAACTTTAACATTACCTGTAACAGTAACTGGTTATCAAGTAAATCCAAACGATTAATTCAGGGAACGTGTCAACAAGGGTTTAACCCTCGTTAAAGAATATTTTAAAAAGTATTTTTTAACGAAGGTTAAATTTTATTCCGTCAGGAGAATGATTATTATGGAGCAAAAAAAAGTAAATAAAAATAATGAACAAAATAAAAAAGAAGAAAAGAAAAATAATCGTAAGTGGTTATTACTTTTACTGCTTTTATTATTTTTGAGTGTGTTTGGTATAGCATTTTTTAAGATTGGTTTTGATTTTGGAACTAATCATCATCCAGTTACACCCGAACCAACTCCTAAAAAGTTCTTGATCAAAATAAGTGATGAAGATGGTAATTGGGAAAAGTCTGAAACACTAAATGTATTCTCTGTTAATGAGCGTGATGTTATAGCTCCTTATGACCGTGGCTCTTATGAATTTGAAATTCAAAACACTAGAAACAAAAGTATTAGTTATACTTTGTCATTAAGTGAAGAAAATCCTTACAAAGTAAACATAAAGTATAGATTGAAAGAAAATGGTAAATATATTATTGGAGGTACTAATTGGGAATATTATGATAAAATCCAATTAAAAGATATAAGTCTATCCGCAAAAGAATCCGATAAATACGAGTTAGAGTGGATGTGGGTCAGTGAAGATAATGAAGCTGATACTAATATTGGATTGATGCATGGAGTAGATTACAACTTAACATTCAAAGTAGTTGCCATTGAATTAGAGGGATAGTATGAAAAAAAGCGTTAACAATAAAAACAGTAAAGACAAGATAGTAAAAGTAGAACCAAAGGCAGAAAAACCAAGTGTCTTACATAAAATATTAGAAGTATTTTCTTCTATTTTTGCCGTTATTGTAATTGGAGTTTGCGCTTTTACTTTAGTATTTAGAATTATATTTAAAGTTGAAGTTGTAAAAATATTTGGTTATAGTGGTTTAGTAATTTTAACTGGTAGTATGCAACCAACATATTATCCAGGTGATGTCATAATTATAAAAGAATTAAAAGATTACAATGTAGGTGATCCTATAACATTTCACCAAAGAAATATGATTGTAACTCACCGTATTGTTGCGAAAGATGGTGAAAAATTTACAACCAAAGGTGATTATAATAATTCTTCTGACGAACCAATTGAATTAAAGGATATTGAAGGAAAAGTTATAAAACGTATCCCAAAAGTAGGAAAAGTAATATTGTTCTTACAAACTCCTGCAGGAGTTATATCTGTATTAGTAGTTCTTATCGCTTTAGAAGTGTTCTTTGCCGCCAAGAGGAAGATGGTGGAAGAACCATGAAATACAAAAAAGTATTAATAATATTAGTATTTTTAGCTGTAGTCATGATATCTTCAGGGATTGGTATTGCCTACGCTTATTATAAAACTGAGATTACCGGAGCTGTAACAGGTTCAACTGCTGCTTATAGCGGTGAAATTGAAATTTCTGCAGGTACGCATACTGATCTTGTTCCAGCAAGCACAGAAATAAATTCTATTGATTTTTATATCAAAAATTATTCAGGAACAGATTCAAGTGCCAAAACTTCAGAAGTATATCTAAGTTATGTCTTGACTTTTACGCCACCAACATGGGGGACAGGCTGTACTAATCCAGTTTCCTTCAAATTGTTCTTAGTAAATGATACGAATAGTACTGAAACTGAGATTACACTGTCAAGTAATAAGTCAGCCGTACAAAACTTTTCGTTAATTTCGGCTCAAAAGCATCATTATAAACTAAAATTATATTGGAATACAACACTAAACAGTGCATCTTGTTATGCTGGAAAAACTGGTACTATTGGCATTGCTGCTAATATCTATCAGACAAATAAGTAGGTGAAATATGAAAGATAAAATATTAACTGCTTTAGGTATAGTCTTGATGATTGGTGCTGTCGTTCTAGCTGCCACTTCTTATGCAAGATTTGTAAGTAGTGTTAAAGGAACAGCCAATATAACTTTAGCGCGTTGGGAATTTACAGCTAATGATAAAAACATATCATTCACAACTGACTTAGGAAATTTATATCCAGGAATTGATAAACTCTTTCAAGTAATACTAAGTGCTGAAAATAGTGATGTTGATGTTGAATATACAATTAAATTCAATTATCCCAACAATATTCCTGAAAATCTCAAGTTTTATTCGGATTCAGCGAAGACTCAAGAGATTAACCTTGATGGTGATACCTTGTCTGGCATCCTAACTGCAGGGAAGAGGACAGTTATTACAATATATTACGATTGGCCGTATGGATCAGCGGCCGAGAAGTATATACCAGGCACATCTTGGTTTAATATGACAATAAATGGTCATCAAAAAGATCCTAGTGGAGGAGTGTAAAATGGAAAAAACTAAAACAAAAAAAGTAATGCCAAAGCAAGAAGTAAAGAAAGTTACAGAGGATAAAAAGCCAACTGGAATGAGTAAAGAAAAGAAATCAATCATTGCTGGTCTTGCCTTAATTGTAGCCGCTGCCGGAATTTCAGCAGGAACATATGCTTATTATCAAAGCATAATTACTGGAAAAGTTGATGGTACAATAACTCCTTGGAGTTTCACGGTAAATGAAAAAGGTGATGCTCAAGAGTTTGTTGCAAGTTTAGGTGATTTAAAACCAGGAGTATCTGGTACAATAGTATTAAACATGTCAGCTGCTGCTAGTGGCTTAGGCGTAGATGCTGTAGTATCTTTCGGTACTATCACTAATATTCCGGCTAATATGAAATTCTATACAGATCAAGGTTATACAAGCGAGTTGAATTTGTCTACAGATACAATTACAAGAGCAATATCTGCTGGTAAGACTGACACAGTAACAATTTACTATAATTGGCCAATTGGTACTAAAAAAGAAGAAGGTCCAAGTGAAGACCAAACTGCAAGTTTCAAAATTAATGTAGTTGGTACGCAACATAATCCTAACGCATAGTTTAAACTATTTTCTATCAATACAATTTATTGTATAATAATCAAGTAAGATAGATAGTAGAGGAGGAAACAAATGAAAGATCATACAGACAAAAAAAATAAGTCAAAATTAATTGCAGGAATTGCCATGATGGTATTTGCGATTGCGTTGTCAGCAGGAACATATGCTTATTATCAAAGTATAATTACAGGAACAGCCAATGGTACAATTGTTGCATGGGAATGTAAAGCAGGTGGAGGTTCATCGACGTTTACTTTGGATTTAGGAGGAGATTTGAAACCAAATATGGCGACAAAAACAGTTCCAATCAGTTTAAGCGTAAAGAATTTTAAAGCAACATTTAAAGTTTCGCTAAGTGAAATTAAAGTTGGAGAAACCTATCCATATAAATTGCATGATGATGTAAAATTTTACACAAATGCGGCAACTCAAAATGCAAGTACATGTTTATCTAGAAGTGGCTCAGCAACAACAGATTGTAAGTTAGCGTCAACATCTACAACATTAGATGCAACATCAACTGGTTTAGCAACTGGGACAATAAACCTTTATATGGTTTGGCCAATAGGCAATGCTGAAAAAGGTCCAACAACCGCAGTAACTAAAAAAATACAAGTTAATTTAACGTGTACACAAGAAAATGTAGCACCTAAAGGTGCAGGTGAATAATTAAAAAAGGAGGAAAAATGATGAAAGGTAATAAAATATTATATGCTGGAGCAGCTTTGACAGTTTTAGCCATTGGTTTTGCAGCAGGAACATATGCCTACTATCAAAATACAATAACCGGTACTGCTTCTGGTACTGTCTTAGCATGGAATTGTACTGCTAATGGCAAAGGTGATGGAGAACAATTTACAATTTCTTTAGGTGGTTTATATCCAGGATCATCTGGTTCGAAAACTATTACAATTGCTTCAAGTATCACTGCGCGATATACAATAACATTTGACACATTTACTAATATGGGTGCAGGATCAAATCATCCAAACCTAAATTTGTATAAAGATTCAGGATTTGCAACAAAAATTAATGCTTCTGATACCATTACGGGTACAATAACTACAAATAATGGTAAAGCAGATGTAACATTTTGGTACAATTGGCCATATGGAACTGCAAAAGAAAATTATAATTCTTCAGCACCAAGTGTATCTATAAACGTTAGATGTGATCAAATGTAAGACCTTAGGGTCTTTTTTTGTTTGTTTTAATGAACATTTATTAAGATTATCATATAATAAAATGAGGTGAATATATGTATACAATATATAACGTTTCTTATGGTGATACGCTTGATAAAATAGCAAATTATTTTGCAACTGATGTAGAAACACTAAAACAAATAAATGATTTTAGAGGAGATTATCATGCATCTTTTGGTGATCAAATAATTGTACCATCAATTAAAAAAGATAGATTTATTACTTACACAATAAAAAAAGGTGATAACTTATATGAAATAGCTCGTCGCTATAATATTGATGTTAATACACTTTTGTTAATAAATGGTCTTAATAAAGATGATTATATATATCCTAATCAAGAAATAATCATTCCAACTAAAGATACTAAATTTTATATGACTAAAAATGGTGATACTTTAAGTGGATTATTAAATGATACAAATTTAACCATAAATGAACTTTTAGATAAAAATAAAGAAATATATTTATTGCCAGAACAAATGATAATATTGGATTAAAAGAGTTTTGAAAACTCTTTTTTTTTACTATTTTTTGTTATATAATAAATTAGTAAATATTAGATTAGAGAAGAGGAGAAACATGAAAAAGAAATTATTGATTTTATTTACAATTATAATGACATTTACATTGTGTGGATGTGGTGCTAAAGAAGAATCAAATTTAGTTGAATTAACTTTTGATGAATTAACTAAAAAAGTAGAAAACAAAGAAGATTTTATTTTAGTAATTGAATCTGATCAATGTAGTGCTTGTGCAATTTATATGCCAACAATGGAAGAAGTAGTTAAAAATTACAATGTAAAAGTTAATTATATTAACATACATGTTTTAACTGATGAACAAAGTGCTAAATTAGCAACATATGTATATACAAATTCTACACCATTAACTGTTTACTTTAAAGAGGGTGTAGCATCTGATACTCATAATCGTATTGTTGGTGCTGCTAATTATGATGCAGTTGTAGAATCATTTACAAAAAATGGATATATAGGTAAATAATTATGGATAATATTGAAATATTAGATATTAATGATCAACCTCATAATGAACCTCATAATGAAATTGATTCTCAAACAGTTAATTTCAGTGTAGTAAAAGCTTATGGTGAAGATTTAACAGCTAAAAAATATATTACTAATCCTGCTATTGCCCGTGATGATGAAATTAAAAAATTAATTATAATTTTATTAACTCCAGATAAATCAGGATTATTAATAGGTAAGGCTGGTATTGGTAAAACAGCTATAGTTGAAGGTTTAGCTTATAAAATTCAAAATAATGATGTTCCTGATGCTTTAAAAGGATATCGCATAATTAAAATAAATTCTACATCACTTTTGGGGAAAATAACTAAAGATGGTAAAGAAGAAATGGCTATTTCTATTCTTGTAAGAGAGTTAAAAGGAATGTCTAAAGTGATTCTATTTATTGATGAAGTTCATACCTTAATAGGTGGTAGTGGTACAGGACCAATGGATTTAGCCAACATTTTAAAGCCAGCTTTAGACCGTGGTGATATAAAAGCAATCGGTGCAACAACAACTGAAGAATACGAAGCTTATGTTATTCGTGACCGTGCTTTCTTAAGACGTTTTGATCGCATTGATGTATTGGAACCAGATGAGCCAACAACTGTTAAAATTTTAGTTGGAACAATTCCAAGAATTGCAGCTAAAACCGGTGCTAATTTTGCTTATACCGATTATATTGTAGAAGAGTTGATGCAAGCGATTGTAAGTGCTACAAGTACTTATAAACGTGTATATGGCCTTGCTGCAATGTATCCTGATGTTGCTTTATCTGTTTTATCACAAGCATTCTCTAATGCTTTATTTGATAATCGTAGTGTTGTTAATGTCTTAGATGTTTATAACGCCATTAAAAATAGTAAACGAATATATCCTGATGCAATTATAAAAGAATTAAATAAATTTAGAGTAACTTTTGCTAAATTATGTGCTGATGATAATATTGTTTTGCCAGAAGTAACAATTAATGACATTAAAGTTGAAGAATAGGAATGATAGTATGATAAATGTAGTTTTATATGAACCAGAAATTCCTCAAAATACAGGAAATATTATGCGAACATGTGCTGCAACCAAAGTCCATTTACATTTGATAAGACCATTTGGTTTTGTCTTTTCTGAGTCAAAATTAAAAAGATCAGGAGTAAATTATATTCCTGAATGTGAATATACATTATATGATGATTTTGAAGATTTTAAGTCTAAAAATCCGGGAACGTATTATTATTTTACTAGATATGGCAAAAAGCCACATTCCGATTTTGATTTCCATGATCAAAATGAAAATATTTATCTAATATTTGGTAAAGAATCTACTGGGATACCTAAAGAAATATTAGCCAATGATTTAGAACATTGCGTGAGAATACCTATGAGCGATAAAGTACGTGCTCTTAATGTATCTAACAGTGTAGCTGTTGCCGTTTATGAAGTTTTAAGACAACAAAACTATCGTGATTTATCTTTTGTTGAACCGTTTAAAAGTGAAAATTATTTAGAGGAGGATTAAAAATGTTGGACTTTCTAGTGGAAAATATTTGGTGGTTTATAATTATTGGAGTAGCCATCATTTTAGTAGCTATTGGCTATATTGTAGATAAATTTGTTATTAACAAAAATAATCTTACTAAAACCCCAAAAATAGAACCAATCAATTTAGAAAAAACTGATAAAGAATTAACAACACCAAATGAAAATAATCAACCTGTAGAGACTTTTAATACTGAAATCAAAGAAAATTCCGATACTTCAGAAGTATTTCCATTAGATGATGAAATAGCGGATAGTCAAGAAACTCATGAAAAAGTTGAACCAATGACTTTTGAAAATAATGTTATTCAGGAACCTATTGTTGTTCCTGAACAAGAAAAATCTGACATTGAAGTACCACAAGATACAACCGAAAGTTCTAATGAAGTTGCAGGTAGCATTAATGATTTAGATAAAACCATAGTAAAAACAGAGCCTCTTTTTAATGAAGATGATAACTCAGTTTGGAAAGTTTAAGTTTTGCTTAAACTTTTTTGTTTTACAAAAATGCCACTATAAGAAGTTGATCGATTTTAAAATTTACGATATAATTTAATAGGTGATAAAATGAAAAAAAATGGATTTACATTAGTCGAATTATTAGCAGTGCTTGTAATAATTGGAATTTTGTCAGCAATTTCTATAACAGTATATACTAATTTAATTCCGAGTTCACGAAAGGAATTAAGTGATGTACAAAAAAATACTATTATTGATGCTACAAGAACGTACGTAGCTATTAATACTGTTAATTTTAATAATCATTTTGATAATGCTACTATAGGTGATAACATATGTGTAGCAATCAAATTAGAAGTTTTATATAATGAAGGATTGCTAAAAAAGGAAGTTTTAGATCCTAGCACTAATGCCAATTTAATGGATGGCTATATTTTAGTTTCTTATGATAATAATCATAGCCAATATGAATACACATATAAAAGTAAAGACGATTACACATCAAAGTGCAAATATGAATATCTTGTTAAAGATGGACAAGTAGAAGTAATAGAATGAGGAAGTGGATAAAATGACAGTTAATGATTTTATATCCCTATTAAAAGGATTTATCGATGTATTATTAGTATGGTTAGTAATATATTATTGTTTAAAAAGTTTGCGCAAAAATGTTAAAATGATCCTATTATTTAAAGGCATTTTAATAATATTTATTTTATCAATTATTGGTAATTTATTAGATCTAACAACCATTAAATTTTTATTAAACTATGTTGTAACTTGGGGACCATTAGCTTTAATTATAATATTTCAACCCGAAATACGTAGTGTTTTAGAACAATTAGGTCGTAGTCAATTATTAGGAAGACATAAAGTGTTGACAGCTGATGAACGTGAAAAAGTAGTATATGAAGTAGTTCAAGCTGTTGACTATTTAAAAAAAGCTCGTATCGGTGCTTTAATTGTTTTTGAACGCGATAATAGTCTAAATGAATACATCGAAAAATCAAAAAAATTATATGCCGATATTTCTAGTGATTTATTAATTTCAATCTTTTTCCCAAATAACCCTCTTCATGATGGTGGTGTTATTATTCAAGGAGATAGAATTACAAGTGCTGGAGCCGTTTTTCCAACCAGTGAAAATTTAAAAATTAGTAAACGACTAGGAACACGCCATCGTGCTGCTTTAGGAATTTCTGAAATAACAGATTGTATTTCTGTTATTGTCTCTGAAGAAACAGGTAGAATTTCCATCGCAATGAATGGTGAATTACATTACAATTTAACACTTGATGATTTCAAATTAATGCTTTTAGAAGAATTAAGACCAAAGAAATCAATCATTTTAGATGAAGAGGAGGGCAAAAATAATGAAGAAGAATAATGCTCTTCGCAATATTATAAAATTTATTGATCGAAAAATTATATTTCCAATAACCAAATTAATATTAGCTATAAGTGAACGCTTTTCTAAGTCAAGCAAAGTAATCGAAAATTGGCTTTCTAAAAGCAACACTTTATTGTTTATATCTTTAATATTTGCAGTAGCTCTTTTTATTGCAGTTGACCAAAGAAAAATTTCTATGCGTGAATCATCAGCTGAAGTTTTAAAAGATGTACCGGTAATTGCTGAGTATAATCAAGAATCATATGTTATTGAAGGATTACCAGATAAAGTAGATGTAACTTTAATAGGTGGTAAATCCGATTTATATTTTGCTAAACAATCAGGTACACAAAATATCGTTGTTGATTTAAGTGATTTAAAACCAGGAACTCATAAAGTATCTATAAACTATACTCAAGATTTTCGAGCTTTAGAATATTCTGTAAATCCAAGTACTGCTACCATTATCATTTATCAAAAAGAGTCAGCTACTAAAAATGTAACATATGATTTAATAAATCAAAATAAGTTAGGTGAAAAAAAGATCGTTGACAATGTAACGATAAGTGCTTCGGAAGTAATTGTCAAAGGTCCCGAATATAAATTAAATCAAGTAGCAATTGTTAAAGCTTTAATCAATTTAGAAAAATTACCAACTCAAGAAGTTGGTACTCAAACAATCGATAATGTTCCCTTAGTAGCTTATGATGAAAATGGTGAAATTGTTGATGTTGAAATAGTTCCTGAAACGTTAAGCGCTGAAGTAGTAATAAAATCACCTTCTAAAGAAGTTCCAATTAAGATTGTTCCAAAAGGAACAGTAGCCTTTGGATATGCAATTAAATCTATAGTTGCAAGTGAGTCTAAAATTACAGTTTGGGGTTCAAGTGAATCCTTAGCCGATTTAAAATATATTGAAGTTTCAGTTAATGTAAGTGATATTAAATCTGATCAACAATACAAATTAGAAATAGCTAAACCAACTGGTGTTCGTTATATGTCGATTTCAACGATTACTGTTAATGTAACTTTAGATGCAACAAGTGACCGCGAATTATCTAATGTCGGTTTAAAATATAAAAACTTAAATGAAGATAAGTACAAAGTTCAAGCAAGCTCTAGTGAAGACACTAATGTTACTGTAATACTAAAAGGTGTATCAAGTGTAATTGAACAAATCAAAGAAACTGATGTAACAGCGTATATTGATTTAAGTGGTTACACAGAAGGCGAATACGAAGTAGAAGTAAAAGTTGAAGGCAATGATAGTCGTGTTGAATATGTTGCTAAAACTAAAAAAGTTAAAATAAAAATTCTAAAAATAAAATAATTAGAAAGGACTACAAATTTTATGTAGTCCTTTTTACTTTGATTCAATTCTTGAAAACAAAATTCCAATATTCATTAAACCAGCAATACCAACTAAAATATATATTATTTTAGTAAGTGTTGCTGTACCAAAAATTGCTTCAACAATATTAAAGTTAAATATTCCAATGCTACCCCAGTTGATAGCACCTATAATGACCAAAGTTAAACAAATTTTTTGTAAAGTTTCCATAAAATCGTCCTTTCTGTTACTATTTTGTACTAAAAAAAAATAAATTATTCAGAATAAATACTAAAAAATAAAATAATATTAATTGAAAGCAAAATAGGGGTGAAAAATTGAAAAAATTAAAGCTTTTAATACTATTAGTAAGTTTCTTCATTGTTGTTGGTTGTAATAAAGCAAATGATCCTAAAAAACAATTACTAAACTCTTTAAAGAAGGTAGAAAGTTATCATTTAGAAGCTAATATGACAATATATAATAATGAAGAAAGCTATGATTACAACTTAGATATAAAATTCAAAAAAGATGATCTTTTCCGTGTTAGTATGAAAAACAAAGCTAATGATCATGAACAAATAGTTTTAAGGAATAAAGAAGGAGTATATGTTTTAACACCAAGTTTAAATAAAAGTTTCAAGTTTCAAAGTGAGTGGCCTTACAATGATTCTCAAGCTTACTTATTACAAACAGTTATTCAAGATATAAAAAATGACACCGATTCAAAAACTACACAAACAAGTGAAGGTAGCATGATTAAGTCAAAAGTAAACTATTCTAATAATTCTAAATTAGTTAATCAAAAAGTTTATTTAGACAACAATAATCAAATAACTAAAGTAGAAGTAGTTGATCAAGATGATAAAGTTCAAGTATTAGTAAAGTTTAATAACATTACTTATAATGAAAAAGTTGACGATGAAGAATTTAATGTTGAAAAAAATCTTACAGTAGCTAAAACTTATGATCCAAAAATAACTAAAGAAATGAGTAATATAATATATCCATTATATATACCAGATAACACATATTTAACTAGTCAAGACAAGGTAAAAAAGACTGACGGGGAAAGAGTAATATTAAATTTCTCTGGTGATAAAAAATTTACTATAATAGAAGAAACAGCAACCATATCTGAAGATAACACAACTATTCCTATGTCAGGAACACTATACCAAATAGCTGATGTATTCGGTGTAAAAGAAGATAACTCGATTAGTTGGATCAGTAATGGTATAGAATACTATGTAGTATCAGAAGATTTATCAAATGATGAACTAGTAAGTATTGCTAAGTCCATGGCAACATTACCTGTTTCTAAATAGATACAAAAATTTGTATCTTTTTTTATTTTATATGGTATAATTAATTTGGTGATATAAAAATGAAAAAGAACAAATTTAAAGAACAAGAAAAAAAAGTAGCTTATGATATAGCTGCTCCAGCAAAAGAAGAAAAGAAAAAAGTATTAGATTTCGAAAATGAAGGAACGAGATTTTTAGTTATATTACTAGCTATAGTTGCTATAATTTCTATGCTATGGCTTGTAAACATATTAAAAGAAAATAAAAATAATAGTGATGATGAAACTAAAGAACCAAGCATAAGTTATTCGGAAGTAATTGTTGGTAACATGCTAAATCAAAAATATGATGATTATTATGTCTTAGCTTATAATAAGGATGAAAATAAAAAAGATACAATAGAATATTTAATATCAGTTAAATCATTAAAATACTATACAGTAGATTTAGATAAAGCCTATAACCTTAGCTCTGTTGCTGAAACAAGTAATTTTAAAGGAAGTATAACAGAAATTAAGTTTAAAGGAACAACTTTAATTCATGTAAAAGATGCTAAAATAGAAAAAGCATACGAAGGTTATGAAGAAATCACAAAATATTTAAAATCAATAAAGACAGATTCAGATAATAAATAGGAGAAATATATGGAAGAAAAAAAGGAAAATGTACCTAATATGACTTCAGAAAAAAAGAAACCTAAAAAAGTTATAAAAACAGACGAATTAAAATTTAACTTTTTTGAAGTTTTAATTCTAATCTTTATAACAGCGTTAGTTACGGTAACAGTAACAATTACCATAAGCAAATTGGATAAAAATTGTCCAGTAATTAATCAACAAAATGAAGATATAACAAGATTTATAGAACAATACAATTTTGTGTTAGATAAATATTATGGTTCAATAACATCTAAAGAATTAATTGATAATGCGATCGCTGGAATGATTGATGGTTTAGATGATCCATACTCTACATATATTGATAAAAATGCTGCAACTAATTTTGATGTAGAATTAGAAGGACAATTTTATGGCTTAGGTGTAGAAATAAAACAAAATGAAAATAAGCAAGTTGAAGTTGTCACAGTATTAGCTGGGAAAGGTGCCGAAAAAGCAGGCGTTCAAGTAGGAGATATAATTACCCATATGGATAAAGAAAGCATTGCTAATCTATCGACAACAGACTTTCGTACTAAAATGATTCAAAACAACAAAGAAAGTGTAACCTTAACAATAGTTCGAAATGGTGAATCACAAGATATTACTATAAAAAGAGATTTAGTGGAGATTACTTCAGCATCAGGCAAAGTTTTTGAATCGGGAAAAGCTAAAGTTGGTTATATAAGACTAACAATTTTTGCTAGCAATACAGGAAGTCAATTTAGAAAAGCTTTAGAAGAATTAGAAAGTCAAAATATTGACTCATTAATTATTGATGTACGTAGTAATACCGGTGGCCATGTAACAACAGTAACCGAAATCTTATCGGAATTGTTAGACTCAAGTCACGTTATATATCAAGAAAAAGATGCAAAATCAACAGTTAAAAGATATTCAACAGGTAGTGCTGATAAAAAATATGACATCATTGTTTTAATAGATGGAGCTAGTGCTTCGGCCTCAGAATTATTAGCTTCAGCTTTAAAAGAGCAAAAAAATGCTACGTTAGTAGGAACAAAATCATTTGGAAAATCAACAGTTCAACAAGTAATTGATTTAGAAGATGGAACAAAATATAAAATAACTATAAAAGAATGGTTAACATCAGAAGGAAAAGTAATAAACGGGCAAGGACTAACTCCAGATAAAGAAGTTAATTTAAGTGAAAAATACTTTAAAGACCCAACTGATGAAAATGATGCTCAATTACAAGAAGCATTGAGTTTATTAAAGAAATAGAGCAATTTATTTCTTTTCTTTTGCTCATAAATGGGTTATAATAATTACGGAAGTGAAATATGAAACAAATATGTATAGGAGATAAATATCAAATTCAATGTTATAAACATAATGGAAAAGTTCATCGTGCTTGGGATGAAGCAGTAGTTTTAGCCATAGAAAAAGATTATATAGTTTTTGGTAATGATAGAACTCAAGTAATAGAATCAAGTGGCAATTACTGGCGGACTAAAGAGCCAGCAGTAATGTACTTTTTTAAAAATAAATGGTTTAATATAATTGCGCAAATGAAAAAAGATGGCGTATATTACTATTGTAATATTGCTTCGCCATTTATTATTGAAGAAAATACCGTAAAATATATAGACTATGATTTAGACTTAAGAATTTTTCCGTCTGGTGAATATAAAGTTTTAGATCGACTTGAATATAAATATCACAAAAAAATAATGAACTATCCACCAGAGTTAGATAAAGTAATAAATAATGCTTTAGATGAATTAATAAAGTGCTATATCGATGGTGAAAAGTATTTTAGTAACTATAAAAATCTAGAATATAGCAAAAAATATAAGGAAGAAAAAGTCGAAAAAGAAATAAAAATAAAAAAAGTCGAAAAAAGATATTGACTTAAAAGGAGCAATTTGATATATTATTA
>ERZ824600.793-NODE-793-length-45062-cov-4.144044_pt1 | contig 45062 bp, 32 predicted proteins | sample MGYA00519933_ERZ824600 | MGnify/ENA primary metagenome ERZ824600 (study PRJEB31778, sample SAMEA3449178) | human gut metagenome | biome: human gut; feature: human-associated habitat; material: faeces | place: United Kingdom | collected 2010/2012 ... | reverse complement strand
AAAAAGCGGCCCGCCTGTTTTCTGTTTTCCCTCAAAAACTTTACATTTGTCCGAAAATTGCTTTTGAATGATGCGTTCCATCTTATTTCTGATACCTTTTCTTATCACTTTTGCATCTGTTCTTCCGGCTCAGGAGAGACCCAAGCGGGAATTCCGTGGAGCTTGGATACAGACCGTCTATCAGCCCCAGTATGCCGAAATGGATTCGGCCCGGATGTGTGCCTATTTTGATACGTTGCTCGATACCTTGCAGCATACGGGCATCAATGCGCTGCTTTTCCAGATAAGGCCCGAGTCCGATGCCTTCTACCGTTCCGAGATAGAGCCGTGGAGCCGTTTCCTTACCGGCGAGCAGGGTCGTGCGCCCGAGAACGGCTGGGATCCTATGGCGGCCCTCATCGAGAAATGCCACAGTCGCAATATCGAGTTTCACGCCTGGATCAATCCCTATCGGGCGCAGTGCAACACGGCCGTCGCTCTCGACTCGTCGCACATCTATTACCGGCACCCCGAGTGGTTTGTCGAGTACGGACGCCAGTTGCTGTTCGACCCCGGAATGCCCGGTTCGCGGGCCTTTATCGGGAGGGTCGTCGACGACATCGTGGCCCGTTACGACATCGACGCCATACACATGGACGACTATTTCTATCCCTATCCCATCGACGGGGTACCATTTCCCGATACCACCAGCTATGCCCTGTATGGCAACGGCCTCCCGCTCGACGAGTGGCGGCGCAGCAATGTCGACACGCTTATCGCTCAACTCTCCCGCGACATCAAGCGGCGCAAACCCTGGGTGCGGTTCGGAATCAGTCCGTTTGGCATATACCGCAACAATACCACCTCGCCCGACGGCAGTGCTACCTGCGGCTTGCAAAACTACGACGACCTCTATGCCGATGTGCTGTTGTGGGCACGCAACGGCTGGATTGACTATCTCATTCCGCAGCTTTACTGGGAGGTAGGCCACAAGGCCGCCTGTTACGAAGAACTGGTCCGATGGTGGAACCGGAGTGTCCCCGGCAGTTGTCATCTTTACATCGGACAGGACGTCTGCCGTTCGCTCGATGCCGCCGGAGTCTCACCGCTCCGTTCGCAGCTGGGGTATAAGATGGTTCTTTCGCGTTATCTCGGCCGCATCTCGGGTGTATGTTTCTGGTCGGGTTATCCGCTTGTCGACAATTACAAAGGGGCTGCCGACGAGTTGCGGCGCGACTATTTCTCGGCACCGGCGCTTATCCCTGCCTATACCTACATCGACGACAAGGCGCCCAAGGCTGTGAAAAAATTGCACACCCGTTGGTGTCCCGATGGTTTTTATCTCGAATGGAAAGCCGACAAGACGCGTGATGTGATGCAGCAGGCGGCCTACTATTGCGTATATCGGTTCGACGATGAAGATGCGGTCGATCTCGACAATACCCGGGCATTGGTTGCTACGGTGCGGGATACCCGTTACCGCTTGCCTTTCCGCGACGGGTCGAGCCGGTGTGTCTATGTGGTAACGGCCGTCGACCGTCAGCACAACGAGAGTGAACCTCAAATGCAGAAAGTGAAATTATAGATACAAATTCAATCATTATGCCTCTCAAATTATTTTTGACACTTGTCCTCTGTCTGGCGTTGAGCCCGATAGCGGCGGGTGAGCGAGATGCCCATTCTCGCGGCGAAGAAAAGAAAATCGTGAATGACATCTTTTGGGATACCGTCGACGGTCGTCCCATATACAGCCAGGGCGGGGGTATTTTCCGTTACCCCGATGCCGAGACCGGCGAGATGCATTATTATTGGTACGGAGTGCGTTATGCCGAGGCCGCACGTTATCGCGAAGACCCGTCGGTTACCTGGCCGCGCTGTACGTTCGAGGCGGTAACCTGTTACCGGTCTGACAATCTGGTCGACTGGACCTTCGTGGGCGACGTTCTCACCCGAGAGGAGGTCGACAAATACGGCCGAGCCGGTTGGGTAGGACGCATGGGCGTGGCTTATCTGCCCGAATGGAACAAGTATGTGTTGCTGGTGCAGCACGATAACGGGGTGCTGTTTGCTCTCTCCGACAAGCCCGACGGCCATTTTACCTGGCATCGCCGCATTACGATGGAGAAGATTATCGGTACGCCCAATACCGGCGACCAGACGGTTTTTGTCGATGAAGATGCCGGCAAGTCCTATCTTATCTACTCCTACGGTCGCGGACGCAACCGCATCTATGTGTCGGAGATAGGAATGCGCGACGGTCGGGTCGACCTGCTCGATTGCACACAGGTATTCAAAGGTGCCGGTCGTGAAGGCAACTGCCTTTTCAAGTATAAGGGTCGTTATTACATGTGTGCCTCGAATCTTTACGGGTGGGACTCTTCATTTGCCTACTACCTGGTAGCCGACGACATACGGGGCCCGTACGAACCTGTAAACGATATGCAGATTATGCCCGGTTGTGCCGATGACTATGCGCATATTACCCAGACGGGATTTTTCTATACGCTGCGCGGTACGCATCAGGAGACGGTGCTTTATTGCGGCGACCGCTGGGCCGATTTTGCCGGGAACGGTTTGGGGTATAACCAGTGGTGTCCTCTCTCGTTCGATGGTAAGGAACCTTACTTCAACTCTCTGAATGCCTGGTATCTCAATGCCGAGACAGGTGAGTGGCGGGTGGCCGAGGAGAATAATTATGTGAAGAACGGCAGTTTCGAGGCCGACCGCCGGCCTATTCCTTGTCCGGCCAAGCCGGTGCAGGATTTTCTGCTGGGGTGGACTACCGAGGTGGTGAAGGGAAATGCCGTGAAGGTGGGCGACGACGACTCTCCCCGCCTGAATTATGAGAATACGGCCGATGACCGTAAAACGGTAATTGGTGAGAAGTCGCTGTACATGAGCGATAAGGTCGATTTTGAACGGCGCGTTTTCCAGACGATAGCTTCGACTCCCTATGTGTCGCTGCCCGACGGGGTCTATACGCTCGAAGCGCGGTTGAAACATAGCGACGGATTCGACCGCTTTGAAATGTATGCCGAGAGTGGCGACCGCCGTTATGCCTGTCGCATCAAGGGGGAGTCGGCAGCGTGGAAAAAGATAACCATAAAGCGGGTGAAGGTGAAAGACGGAAAGGTGGAGATAGGTTTCTATGCCAATGCCCGTGCCGGAGCCTGGGCCTGTATCGACGATGTTGTTTTGTCTAAGCGTCGTTGAGTGCAGGATATACGATATGAAAACGGGGCGGAATGAATTTCATTCCGCCCCGTTTTTTGTGTATGTGGGTGAACCGTTTAAAGTTCCTCTTTTTCTTTCGTCGGATTTTTGTAGTAGATTTTTCCTTCGAGATATTCCTGGGTGGCGATAAGGGTAGGTTTGGGCAGTTTCTCGTAGTAGCGGGAAATCTCGATTTGTTCCCGATTTTCAAAAACCTCTTCGAGATTGTCGTTGTACGAAGCAAACTCTTGCAACTTCTTCTCCAAGTCGTTTTTCATCTCTACGCTTATCTGATTGGCACGTTTGCCGATAATGCGTAACGTTTCGTAGACGTTGCCCGTGTCGCTCGACAGAGCGATGATGTCGCGGGTTACGGTATTGGTCGGTGCGTTGGTTTTTTTGTAGTCCATTTTTTATTTCGGTTTGTTTTTATTCTGCGTTGTCGATATACTTGCTGGCCTTGTTGAAGATATTGTCGGCCTCTTTCTTGAATTTTCCGTTGGGAAATTCATTGATGTAGGCATAGTACTCGTCTATCGTATTTCTGTATCGGTCGCCTTTCTTCTCGCGGATACTCTCTTCGGCTTCCTGGAAACGTGCCCGTAAGATGAGCATGAGAAACTCCTCTTTCTTTTGGGTATAGGGATATGACTTCAAGGCGTTCTGAGCCGTAATGACGGCCGATTCGAAATAGTTCCGTCCCAGATAGTTTCCTATGTTGAAGTAGGTCGTGGCATTCAATAACTCTTTCTCGGCCAGTTTCTCTTGCAGGTTGACAATCATCTCTTCGGCCTCTTTCACCTTTTCGCCCCGGGGGTAGTAGTCGAGATACATCTGCAACTCTTCGATGCCTTTGTAGGTAATCGACTGGTCGAGCCGGGGATCGGGAGAGTCGTTGTAATAACTCAGTCCCGAATAGTAACGGGCCCGTTCGGTATATTCACCTTTGGGATAGCTGCGGTAGTAGGTGGCAAAATAGTCGCCTGCCGTGTCGTAGTTTTTGGCCATGAAGTGGCTGAGGGCCAGTAGATAGAGCGACTCTTCGCCTTTGTCGGTGCCTTTGAATACGGCTACCAAATCTTCCAGTAAGGTATAGGCGCGGTTGTATTTCCCGTTGTCAAAGCACTTTTTGGCGTATTGGTATCGGGCGTCCAAGTCGGTACTTTTCTGTATCTTATAATATTCGCCGCACGAGCAGCAAATCAACAGAAGGAGGAACAAATAAACCGCTTTCTTTTTCATACGGGTACAAATATCGGTGCAAAGTTAGGTAAAGCAAGAGAATTATGAAAGTAAAAAAGAGAAATTTAACGGATAATCTCACTCTTTTTAGATATGAGACTCTTTTTGCTCCACATTTTAATTCTTCTTGTGATGCTGTGTAAAGATGGGACTTTTTTTTACCTTTGCTGCTATTAAATTTTTCTGACGATGCCCTTTAAAATCGTTTCTCCTTATGCCCCCACCGGCGACCAGCCCGAAGCCATTGCCGAGCTTTCGCGCGGTGTTGTCGAGGGAGTGCCGGCCCAGACCCTTCTCGGTGTTACCGGGTCGGGAAAGACCTTCACGATGGCCAATGTGATAGAGCGGGTGCAGAAACCGACACTTATACTCAGCCACAACAAGACCCTGGCCGCTCAGCTTTACAGCGAATTCAAAAATTTCTTTCCCGATAACGCCGTCGAGTATTTTGTTTCGTATTACGACTATTATCAGCCCGAAGCCTATATCCCGACGACCGACACCTATATCGAGAAAGATTTGGCTATCAACGAAGAGATAGACCGGTTGCGCCTTTCGGCTACTTCATCGCTTTTGTCGGGCCGGAAAGATATCATTGTCGTGTCGTCGGTATCGTGCCTTTACGGTATCGGTAACCCTGAGGATTTCCACAGCAACATGATTGAGGTGAAGGTGGGCGACCGTATGGAGCGTAACGATTTTCTGCGGCGACTGGTCGACGGGCTTTATTCGCGTAACGAGGTCGACCTGCACCGTGGCAATTTCCGGGTAAAGGGCGATACGGTCGATGTCTATCCGGCCTATCAGGACGAGATAGTGCGGGTAACGTTTTGGGGCGACGAAATTGATTCCATAGAGAGCGTCGACCCCTCTACCGGTCATACGATTTCGCGCTTTGACTGCTATAATATTTATCCGGCCAATATATTTGTGACGACCAAGGAGCGCATCAACCGGGCCGTCGACGAAATAACGCTCGACTTGGGAAAGCAGGTAGAGTTTTTCAAGTCTATCGGCAAGGAACTCGAAGCCAAGCGCATCTACGAACGGGTTACCTATGACCTTGAAATGATAAAGGAGGTGGGCTACTGTTCGGGCATCGAGAACTATTCCCGCTATTTCGACGGTCGTCTGCCGGGTACGAGGCCCTTCTGCCTGCTCGATTATTTCCCGAAGGATTTTCTGGTGATTATCGACGAGAGCCATGTTACCGTGCCACAGATACGCGCCATGTATGGGGGCGACAATTCCCGTAAGGTCAATCTGGTGGAATACGGCTTCCGTCTGCCGGCAGCTATCGATAACCGCCCGCTGACCTTTGCCGAGTTTGAGGCTCTTGTGCCGCAGGTCATCTATGTGAGTGCCACGCCGGCCGACTATGAGCTGATGCGTAGCGAGGGTGTGGTTGTAGAGCAGGTCATACGTCCCACGGGGTTGCTCGACCCCGTTATCGAGGTGCGACCCAGTCTCAACCAGATCGACGACCTGCTCGAAGAGATTCAGCAGCGCATCGAACGCAACGAGCGGGTGCTGGTTACGACACTGACCAAGCGCATGGCCGAAGAGCTGAATGCCTACCTGCTCCGTCTGGACATTCATTGTAACTATATCCATTCCGATGTCGACACACTCGACCGCATACAGATTATCGACGACCTGCGCAAGGGGGTGTATGATGTACTTATCGGGGTGAACCTGCTGCGTGAGGGGCTCGACCTGCCCGAGGTTTCTCTGGTGGCAATACTCGATGCCGACAAGGAGGGTTTTCTGCGGTCGCACCGTTCGCTTACCCAGACGGCCGGTCGGGCGGCCCGCAATCTCAACGGCCGTGTCATCATGTATGCCGACCGCATTACCGAGAGTATGCAGCAGACCATCGACGAGACCAACCGCCGGCGTGAGAAACAGCTGGCCTACAACGAGGCTCACCACATTACACCGCAGGCCATACGCAAAGCCTATAATACGGCACTGGTCCGTAGCGAGGAGTCGGCCGAGGCGGCTGCTTCACCGGCCCCGAAAGGCAAGCCCTCTACGCAACCCACCTACGCCGAGGAATTCGATACGATGCACGTATCTTTGGCGGCCGACCCCGTTGTTCCCTATATGAGCAAGGAGCAGTTGAAAAAGAATATGGAGAATGTCCGCCGCCAGATGGTGGCAGCCGCCAAAAACATGGAGTTTATCGAGGCGGCCCGCCTGCGCGACGAACTGTTGAAACTCGAAGACCTTTATAATCAGAAATAGATATGCAAGCACCCCTTACCGATAGGCATTCCTGGTTGCCCACTACCCGCAAGGAACTGGAACAGCGCGGCTGGGAATGGGTCGATGTGATTCTCTTCTCGGGCGACGCCTATGTCGATCACCCCTCGTTCGGCGTGGCGGTTATCGGCCGTGTGCTGGAAGCCGAGGGGCTGCGTGTGGCCATTGTGCCTCAGCCCAACTGGCGCGACGACCTGCGTGATTTCAAGAAGTTGGGCCGTCCACGTCTCTTTTTCGGCGTATCAGCCGGAGCCATGGATTCGATGGTCAACCATTACACCGCCAACAAGCGGTTACGTTCCGACGATGCCTATACGCCCGACGGTCGTGCTGGCATGCGTCCCGACTATCCGACCATCGTCTATACCCGCATACTCAAACAGCTTTATCCCGACGTTCCTGTGGTGATAGGGGGTATTGAGGCTTCTCTGCGTCGCGTTACCCATTACGACTATTGGCAGGACGCTTTGCGGCCGAGTATTCTTATCGAGAGCGGTGCCGATATTCTCTCGTATGGCATGGGCGAGCAGACGATGTGTACGATAGCCCGCCGTTTGCAGGCCGGCGAACCTCTCGCTGCCCTGCACGACATTCCCCAGACGGTTGTTGCCCTCGATGCTTCGGAACTGCCCGACGAAAAGGAGTCGGACCACCATTGTATTCTTGCTTCGCACGAGGAGTGCCTGCGCAGCAAGAAGGTGCAGGCCCGCAATTTCCGCTTGGTCGAGGAGGAGTCCAACCGCTATACGGCCCGTTTGCTGTGGCAGCGCTGCGGCGACAAGGCCCTGAAAATAAATCCGCCCTTCCCGCCGCTTACCGGCGAAGAACTCGATGCCATATACGACCTGCCATACACCCGATTGCCTCACCCGCGCTACAAAGACAAGACCATACCGGCCTTTGAGATGATAAAGTTTTCGGTAACCTTGCACCGGGGCTGTTTCGGCGGTTGTGCTTTTTGTACCATTTCGGCCCATCAGGGCAAATACATATCGTCGCGCTCCGAAGCCTCGGTCTTGCGCGAAGTCGACCGTATTATTGCCATGCCCGGCTTCAAGGGCTACATCAGCGACCTGGGAGGCCCGTCGGCCAACATGTACCGCATGACGGGCAAGAAACCGCAGGCGTGCCGGGTGTGCAAGCGCCCCTCGTGCCTGTGGCCTTCGGTGTGCCCCAATATGCAGGTCGACCACCGTCCGCTGTTGCATCTCTACCGGGCGGTCGATGCCAAGGCCGGGATAAAACGCTCTTTTATAGGCAGTGGCGTACGCTACGACCTGCTGCTGCACCGCAACGACGACGAAGTTCTCAATGCGGCTTCGCGGGAGTACACCCAGGAGTTGATAACCCGTCATGTGTCGGGCCGTCTCAAAGTGGCCCCCGAACACACCTCTTCGCGGGTACTTTACTGTATGCGCAAACCCGGGTTCGGTCTCTTTGAGCAGTTCCGCACGATTTTCGAACGCATCAACCGGGAGGAGGGGCTGAACCAACAGCTGATACCCTATTTCATTTCGAGCCACCCTGCCTGCGAAGCAGCCGACATGGCCGAGCTGGCGGCTATTACCAAGAGTCTGCACTTCCATCTCGAACAGGTGCAGGACTTTACTCCTACGCCCATGACCCTGGCCACCGAGATGTATTATACGGGGTATGACCCCCATACGGGAGAGCGGGTCTATACAGCACACACCGCCGAAGAGAAACTGGCGCAACGGCAGTTCTTTTTCTGGTACAAGCCCGAGGCCCGACGGGGTATTGAGCAGGCGTTGCGTCGCATGGGACGGGAAGATTTGCTGGTAAAACTCTATGGCCCGGGAGCCGCTGCCCGCTGCCGCGATGTCTCTGAGCGGGAAGCCGGGCGAAAGACGAAGGTTTCGTCGTATAATCCCAATTTCAATGCAGCCAAGCGCCGGGAGGCGATGAAGTTGAAAAACCGCAAGAAATAGGCCCGACGAATAGTTATGCCCTTCGTCTCCGGTTGATATGACGAAGGAAAAGACGGTCGTGCAAGGAGTGGGGCAAAGGCTTCGTGACTAAACCTGTGAAGCCGGTGCGCTGTTCGACCTGAATTGCCGGAAAAAGAGCAATGCTGCGCAAGAGAGCCCTACGGGGTAGCCCCACCACACGCCCGGGGCTCCACCGTTGCACACAAAGGCAAAGAGGTATGAGGCCGGCAGGCTCACGACGAAATAGCTGACAAAGGCTATCCACACCATGGGCTTCACCACACCGAGTCCGCGCAGTGCGCCGGCGAGCGAAATCTGCATGCCGTCGCCCAGTTGGTACACCATCATGGGAATGATGATGGCCGATACGAGCAGAGCCACCTCGGACGAGTCGGTAAAGATGTACCCGATGTACTGGCGGGTAAAGAACATGACCGAAGTAACGACCAGAATAAGAGCAAGTACGATGTGGATACCCGCTGTGACGATGGGCCTTATTTCGTGCGCGCGGTTGCTGCCGCGAGCGTTACTCACCCCGATGGTGATGGCGGCACCGATACCCGAATAGAGCAGGAATCCGATGGTAGAGAAGGTTACGGCGGCTTGGTGTGCGGCGAGAGCCGTGCTGCCTATCCAGCCGATGAAGATGACGCTCAGGCTGAACGAGCCCGTCTCCATGCCCAGTTGCAGAGCCACGGGGATACCCATGGTGAGTATAGGCCGGTAGAGGCGTCTGTCGGCAGGGAGGCGGAAAAAGCCCGAGCGGAAACGGCGGTAACGCTTCCGGTACAGAAATATGCCCCACCCGGCTGCGATGGTGAATATGCGGGCGATGAGAGTCGACACACCGGCTCCGAAAAGACCCCATTCGGGAAAGCCGGCATATCCGTAGATAAGAAGGGCATTGCCTATGATGTTCAGCAGGTTGCTGGCAAGCAATATGAACATGGGGGTGAGCGTGTCGGTCGTCCCGTCGGCAAAATGCTTGAATGCGTTGAAGAGCAGTACCGGAATCAGCCCCACGAGATGAAGCAGGTAGTAGGGGCGCATCAGCGGCAGCAGTTCCGCCGGGAGACCCAAGCGGTCGAGAAAGAAGTATAGCGTGCCCATAATGCCGATGAGTATGACGGCCAGTATGGCGTTGGCGTATAGCCCGTAACGGAAAGTCTGTCCGGCACGGAGCAATTCGTTGCGGCCCGTCTGTTCGCCGATAAGAGGGGTGATGCCCATGGCAAAACCGGTGGCAAACATGAGTGGCAGCATGAAGATGTTGTTCACAAAGGAGGCTGCCGACAGCTCTTCGGTGGTGTGATGTCCCACCATGATATTGTCGACAAAGCCGGTGAGAATGATACCCAGTTGTCCCACCATGATAGGAACCCCCATGGCCAGCAACGAGCGGTAGTGCGGAGCGTATCTTCTGAAAATTGATGCCATATAGAACTATTCCGAAAAAACGGGGGCAAAGATAGTGAAAGCCGAGAGCAGAGGCAAGGCGAAAGCGAAGATTTCGCCGTTGACTATGCCGAGGCGCCTCCTCTCTTCTGAAAAGATAGCGAAAGCCGAGAGCAGAGGCAAGGCGAAAGTGAAGATTTCGCCGTTGACTTTTTCGGGCCGCTTCCTGTCATCTGGAAAAAGAATGAAAGCCGAAGATAAATCGAACAATATTCCCGCTGAAAACGCCAGAAAACGTGTGCCAAAATAGTTGAATATGGGCATTTCTTTATGAATTTGTCGTATTTTTGTACCGGTTCAAAAATTACAGAAAATGAGATTTCCTCGGAAAATAGGATTCCTGATGCTCGGAATTCTGCTGTCGGCCTCGCTGTCGGCCCAAGAGTTTTTGTGGAGTGTCGATGTCGACATGACGTTCGACAACAGAGAGTATGGAAAGAGTAAATACAACTGGCCGCAGACGATATTCGGAGGATATATCAATCCGCTGGTAGGGCTCGGCTGGCGGGGAAACTCGATACAGGTGGGAGTGAGTGCCTTGCGCAATTTTGGCGCGCCTACCTGTGATATGGACGTCAACTTCCTGTTTTTCTACAATTACCGCGACAGTCGCTTCAATGTATCGGCCGGTATCATACCCCGCCGGCAGGTAAAGGGCGGGAGCGAAGCCTTCTTCTGCGACTCCATCAAGTTTTTCGACAATACCATCGACGGACTGCTCTTGCAGTATATACCCGACGACAAGAACTATATCGAGGTCTTTTGCGATTGGGACGGACATCAGACCGCAACGACCCGCGAGCGTTTCATCGTTTATACCTCGGGTCGCTACTATCCGCTCTCGTGGCTTTACGGTGAATATGAGTTGATGATGCACCACCACGCCGGTACCAGTGTCGATGGCGGCGTGGTCGACAACATTTGGCTCTATCCGCGGGTTGGAGTCGACCTGGGTGGCCGTTTATGGTTCGACAAGCTCAAATTGAGTGCCGGCTGGTTGCAGGCCGTGCAGAACGACCGTACCTACGTAGGCCACTATGTCAAGCCCCACGGCGTGCAGGTCGAGGCCCGTGTCGAGAAGTTCAAGTTGGGACTCTACAATACCCTGTATATGGGAGGTTGTCTCATGCCCTATTACGAGAGCTATGCGTCGAGTCTCTATACCGGCTCGGCCTTTTACCGCACGCGCGACGACGTTTACAACCGTCTCGAAGCCTATTGGCACCCGTTCCAGAACGAAAAGTTCGACCTCAAAGTATCGTCGGTGCATCATTACGACGGCGTGAAGTGGTGTTCGCAACAGCTCATCACCTTCCGGGTCATTATCGACAACGATATGTTCAAAAAAGATAGCCCCGTGCGCAAGCAGCTGCGTTGGCGCAAGAACCGCAAATCGTCTCCCGACAAAATATGACCGTCGCCCGAGACGCTCTCGTGTAAGCAAGTGCAACTCCTTTTCTCTCTTTTTAGGAAGAGCGATGGGAGTTGTCTCATATATTTGCCTTATATTTGCACCCGTATATGAAGCGGTTTTTGGTATTTTCTCTTTTAGCGTGGTCGGTGATATGTGGATATGCCGCCAAGAAGCAGGTGATAGGAGAGCCCTATGCATGGCGGCTTTCCCAGCCTTTGGGGACACCCTATCGGGTGCCGATGGACACGCTTATCGATGATTTCTACACTACCGACCTGCCGATTACCTATTCTACGGCCTATTCCTACACCGGAAATCTGGGCGGCGCTTCGATGTCGAAAGTCTTTTTCGACCGTCCCGATATGCCGCAGTTCATCTTCAAGCAACCCTACGATTACCTCATCTATACCCCTGAGAACTATACCTTTTACAACACCCGTATACCCATGACGCTGGCGTCGTATCTGTTTGGTGGCGGGAAGCAGACCAAGCAGGAAGACCTCAAAGCCGAGTTCTCGGGCAATGTCAACAAGCGGCTGGCCATTGCCGCCGGCATACAGTATGTCTATTCGAGAGGTAACTACGACCACCAGGGCAACAAAGACCTCTCGTGGCAGGTGGCCTGCTCCTACATAGGCGACCGTTACCAGATGCACGCCTTTGCCAACACCTACAATTTTGTGTCGCAGGAGAACGGTGGTATATCCGACACTCGCTTCATTCTCGACCCCGACGAGGTGGCTTCGGGGCAGGGTGGATTTGATTCACAGACGATACCCGTCTATCTCTACAATGCCTTCAACCGCGTGCGGGGGCAGAACTATTATCTGACCCAACGTTATAACCTCGGCTTTTACAAGACCCAGCAGGTCGACGATACGACAACGGTCGATGTATTTACTCCCGTAACCAGTTTTATACACACGGTCGAGTACAACAGCAACATGCGGAGGTTTGTCAACCAGTCGGCCAGCGAAGATACCACCTTCTTTGACAATACCTATTTCCGCAAGGACGGTACCAACGACTCGACCGAATACTGGTCGTTGAAGAATACGCTGGGCATATCCTTGCTCGAAGGGTTTAACAAGTATGCCAAGATGGGTATGTCGGCCTATATGACCCATGAGGTACGACGCTTTACGCTGATGAGCGATCTCATTCCCGCCGCCATGCGGACGGCACCCGACATTCCGATGCTGGATACCGGCGGTGCCCTGTTCAGTGTAAAGGAGTCGCCACAGATTTTTACCGAGAATGTCTTGTGGGTAGGTGGTGTACTCTCCAAGCAGCAGGGTGAGTTGCTCACTTATACGGTCGACGGTAAGGTGGGCCTTCTTGGCGTCGATGCCGGAGCTACCGATATCGAAGGCGAGATACAGACCCGTTTCCACATACGCAAGACGACGGTGCAGTTGCGGGCTTACGGCTTTTTCAAGAACCTGACGCCGGCATTTTATTACCGCCATTATGTGTCGAACCACTTTATTTGGGATAACGATTTCGGTAAAACACGCAAATTCAGGGTGGGAGGAGAGTTCTCTCTCCCCTCGACCGGTACGGTTATCAATGTCGGTGTGGAAAATGTGCAGAACTATGTCTATTTCGACAACAGCTGCATGCCCCGGCAGGACAGTCGCATTTTGCAGGTATTCAGTGCCGCGGTGAAACAGAAGGTAAAGTGGGGCATTTTCAATCTCGACCTCGAAGCCGTGTATCAGAAGTCGAGCGATTCAAAGGTCATTCCGCTGCCCGACCTGAGTGCTTATGCACAGATGTATCTCGACTTTAAGATTGCCAAGGTGTTGCAGGTGCAATTCGGTGTCGACTGCAAATACCACACCTCCTATTATGCCGAGGCCTACCAGCCGGCCACTCTCTCGTTTCATACCCAAGATGAGGTCAAGGTGGGAAACTATCCGCTCATGAATGTCTATGCCAACATGAAGATGAAGATGGTGCGTTTCTATGTCATGTACACACACTTCAATCAGGGGCTGTTCGGCGGGAACAACTATTTTATCATGCCCAACTATCCCTACAACCCGGCCGTGTTGCAGTTTGGCCTGTGTGTCAACTTCTCCAATTAATCAACGGTAATCTTTGAGAATCACCTGCAACCGCTGGCGGGCAAAGAATATGCGGCTCTTGACCGTGCCCAGCGGTAAATCCATTTTTTCGGCAATCTCCTGATATTTGAATCCGGCCACATGCATCGAGAAGGGAATCTTGTATTCGTCGGGAAATTTGTTGATGACCTTCGATATTTCCTTTACCGCGAGAGAGCCTTCGGGGGTATCGAATCCCGATTCCTGCGGGAGGTTGAGGTGATATAAATCTTCGGTCTGGTCGATGATGGTCTGGTTGCGCACCCCCTTGCGGTAGTTGTTTATGAAAATGTTGCGCATGATGGTGAACACCCACCCCTTGAAATTGATGTTGTCGATATACTTGTCGCAGTTGTCGAGCGCTTTCAGCGTCGTGTCTTGCAGCAGGTCTTCGGCTTCGTCGTGGTCGCAGGTGAGCATGTAGGCAAAGTTCAGCAGGTTGTCTTGCAGTTGCAGGAGCTTCTTTTCAAACAGTCGTGTTTCCATTGATAAATAAATTAGCTTGATTGATAAAAGTTTTTTATTCCTGTGGCGGAATATGTTGCAAATATAAAATGAGTGTTTCCGAATGAAAAATATTTTAGTATAAAAATCGGGGGTTAATCTGTTAAATAACATATCCTTAGGAGAATTAATTTCGGAGGCCTGTTAGTATAAAAAATGTCTCATTGTAAAAAACTCTTTCCGAAAAATAAGCGTCGGGAGGTGTTATTTCGATAAAAAAATGTAACTTCGTCTCATATCACCGATAATATGAAAAAGATATTACTGATTCTCTGCGCCTGGATTGCATGCTGGTCTGTGGGACTGGGTGCCGGGGCGGCAGTCCCGGAAAAGGCCGACTTCTACCGTATCGACATCGACAAGGAGATAGGCCCCACTACCTGGCGTTATTTGCAGAACGGTCATGCCGAGGCCTTGCGCACGTCGGCAAAGGCCGTCATATTGCGACTGAATACGTATGGGGGCACGGTGGTACACGCCGACTCGATGCGAACACTCATACTCAACAGTCCACTCCCTTTCTACGCCTTTATCGATAATAATGCGGCCTCGGCCGGTGCCCTCATAGCCATAGCCTGCGACAGCATCTATATGCGCGAGGGGGCAAGTATCGGAGCGGCCACAGTGGTCGATCCTACGGGGGCTGCCATGCCCGACAAGTATCAGTCGTACATGCGGGCCACGATACGGGCCACGGCCGAGTCGCACGGTTGCGACACGCTGCGTGAGGCCGACGGTTCCACCCGCCTTCAATGGCACCGCGACCCGCTGATTGCCGAGGCCATGGTCGACGAGCGTATCGTTGTGCCCGGGCTGTGCGACTCGACAAAGGTTCTCACCTTGACTGCCCGTGAAGCGCTTCAATGGGGCTATTGCGAGGCGATTGTCGGGAGTGTCGACGACATTATCGCATCACGGCTCGGCTGCACGAGCTATACGGTGGAGCAGTATGAGTCGACCTTCTACGACAACTTGGTGGGTTTCTTGCAGAACCCCGTGGTGCAGGGTATCCTCATCATTCTTATACTGGGAGGCATCTATTTCGAGATGCAGACACCCGGCGTGGGGCTCCCGCTGGCCGTAGCCATCGTGGCGGCCGTGCTATATTTCGCCCCGCTGTATCTGGTGGGCCTGGCCGCATCGTGGGAGATTCTGGTATTCCTGCTGGGTATTATCCTGCTGGCACTCGAACTTTTTGTCATACCCGGTTTCGGTATTGCCGGCATCTTGGGGCTTGTATGCTTTTTCGGCGGTCTTTTGCTGGCCCTGCTCAACAATGCCGATTTTGATTTCTTCTGGGTATCGACCGACAGTATTACGGACGGTTTGCTTGTGATTCTGGGCGGACTGCTCGGCGCCGTCCTCCTGTCGCTGTATCTGATGAGGCGCATCGGTCGTCGGGGATTGTTCTACCGGGTGGCCCTCCATGTCGAACAGAACATCGAAGACGGGTATGTTGCCGTGTCGGGCCGCTTGGCGGCCATGGTGGGTCGCGAAGGGCGTGCCGTTACCGTCATGAGACCGTCGGGTAAGGTGCGCATCGACGGTGAAGATTACGATGCTATTTCCTATCACAATACTTATCTCGACGAAGGAACCCCGATAAAGGTGGTGAAAGTGGAGAATATGCAACTCTATGTTGTCCCGCAAAATCTTGAAGAAAAATGAAATTCATAGCTATTATTCCGGCTCGTTATGCCTCGACCCGTTTCCCCGGCAAACCACTTGTCGACATGCGGGGAAAAACAATGATTCAACGTGTGTATGAACAGGTGTCGTCGTGCCTCTCTTCGGTCTATGTGGCCACCGACGACGACCGCATATATCGGGCGGTCGAGGCCTTTGGCGGGCGCGCCGTGATGACCTCGGCCGAGCACCGCTCGGGAACCGACCGTTGTCGGGAGGCCTACGAACGCATAGGCGGCGGAGAAGATGTCGTCATCAATATTCAGGGCGACGAGCCCTTTATCCAGCCCCGCCAGATAGAAGATATCATGGCCTGCTTCGACGATGCCGACACGCAGATTGCCACGCTGGTGAAGCCCTTTACCGAGGCCGACGGAGAAGCCGCCTTGTTCAATCCCAATTCGCCCAAGGTGGTACTCAACAGTCGCAACGAGGCGATGTATTTCAGCCGCTCGGTTATTCCCTATCTGCGTGGCTGCGATGCCAGCCAATGGTTGAGCCACCACACTTTCTACAAGCACATCGGCATGTATGCCTACCGGGCCGATGTCCTGGCCGAGATCACCCGTCTGCCCCAGTCGTCGCTCGAAAAGGCCGAGTCGCTCGAACAGTTGCGCTGGCTGCAAAACGGCTATCGCATCAAAGTGGGTATCACCACACAGGAGACCATCGGCATCGATACGCCCGACGACCTCGAACGGGCCTTGCTTTTTCTTGATTCACTTGCCAAAAAATAAAAAAACATATGCTCGACAGAACCACTCCGCCTCCGGTAAGGGAGGTCGAAACACTGACCTTCCCCGAAGTTGAGGCCAGTTTCTTACCCAACGGTATACCGTTGTATGTCATCGACCGGGGAGAGCAGGAACTCTCGCGGGTCGATATTCTTTTTTCGGCCGGGAAGGTCGACGAGACACACCCCTTGACCGCCGGCACACCGTTGCTATGTTGCGGGAGGGGGCCGCCGGGCTCTCTTCGGCCGAGATTGCCGAGAAACTCGACTATTACGGGGCTGCCTTGCAGACACTGGCTACACAGCGCAATACCTATATTACGCTCTATGTGGCCAACCGTTATTTCTTCGAGGTGCTTCCCATTCTGTATAAACTGGTGGCCTGTCCCGATTTCCCCGAAACAGAGTTTGCCTCTCTGAAAGAGCGCAACCGGCAGGCCTTGCTGGTCGACCTGATGAAGGTCAACGTACTGGCCTCCCGCACCCTTTCAGAACAGCTCTTCGGCGCGGACAACCCTTATGGAAAGCAGGAACAGCCGGCGGATTACGATACCCTTACGACCGGTCATCTGCGTGCTTTCCACCGCGACTGTTACACGGCGCGCCGCTGCCGCATCGTACTCTCGGGCCGCATCACACCCGAAATGAAGGCTGCCGTGGCCGATACCTTTTCGGCACTCGCTCCCGGTATAGAGCATTGCCAGGGTGCATATCCCATTCAGATTCCGGCCGGCGAGCATTACCGGTTTGTACCCAGGGAGGGCGCGTTGCAGTCGGGCATCAATGCCGGCTGTTTCGTCGTGGGGCGCAATCACCCCGACCATCTTGTGCTGCGGGTACTCAATACGCTGCTGGGCGGCTATTTCGGCAGCCGGCTCATGTCGAACATTCGCGAAGACAAAGGATATACCTATGGCATACAGTCGTCGATTGTCGCTTATCCCGATGTGGCCTATCTGGTGGTACAGACCCAGGCGGCGACACGCTATGTGCGACCTCTTATCGACGAACTTTTCAACGAAATAGACCGTCTGCGCGACACGCGTGTCGGCGATGAAGAGTTGCACATGGTGCGCAGTTATATGACCGGCGAGATGCTGCGACTCTTCGATTCGCCCTTCTCCGTGGCCGAGGTGTTTGTAACGCTCTTGGCCAATGGTCTCGACTTTTCCTATTACAGCCGTCGGTTCGAGGCCATACGTGCGGTGACGTCGGAGCAGTTGCAGGAGGTGGCGTGCCGCTGCCTCGAGCAGGCAAACTTCTGTGTAGCGGTAGCCGGTCAGGAAAAGTAGATCGCACCTTTTCCTTTAAAAACAGATATGGGGGCGTTTGCAGCTATATTTTGAAAAATCTTATAATAACCGAAGTCGTTGGCGACTTCTTTTAAAAAAGAGATGATTATGAAAAAGAGATTGACGATTGCGCTGGTAGCGCACGATAACCGCAAGGCCGACTTGGTAGAGTGGGCGGTTTTTAATTCCGACGAACTGTCGAAACACCATCTGGTATGTACCGGAACGACGGGCACTCTCGTAAAAGAGGCTTTTGAGAAGAAAGGGGTTACGGCCGATATTACCTGCATGCATTCTGGTCCGCTGGGAGGCGATGCCGAAATTGCTGCGCTGGTGGTACAGCACAAAATCAATCTGGCCATCTTTCTCATCGACGACCTCAATCCCCAGCCCCACGAGGCCGACATACAGATGTTGCTGCGTCAGTGTCGCGTACACAATGTGCCTATTGCCTGCAACCGGTACAGTGCCGACCTGATGATTACCAGTACGTTGTGGGATAACGAAGACTATGTGCCCTCGACGCCCAAGTATATCTCTTTCGACCGGAAGGCAGTGATGGCCCGCCTCTCTCATGAAAAATAGGCTGTTGTTACCGAAACAGCCTTTTGAGCCAAGGTAGTTTCCCGGCTGAGGGTACAAATTTGATGCCGGGATTCCATCTTGTGCGGTTTACCAGAAGCGCACGTTTGTGGCTGAACGTGAGGAAACTCTCGTGACCGTGATAACTGCCCATGCCGCTGTATCCTACACCACCGAAGGGGAGGTGCGGGTTGGCGATATGTGATACAACATCGTTTATGCAGGCTCCGCCCGATGAGGTGTGTTTCAGCACCTTGTCGATTTCTTTTTGTTTCTGCCCGAAATAATATAGCGCGAGAGGTTTCTCCCGACTGTTGACAAAGTCGATAACCTCGTCGAGTGTCGTGTAGGGGAGAATGGGCAGTATGGGGCCGAAAATCTCTTCTTGCATGATGCGCATCTCGGGGGTGATGTGCGAGATGAGTGTGGGGGCTATGTAGAGGTCGTCGACGTCGTATGTACCGCCGTGTTCGATGTCTCCTTGTTTGGTGAGCCGTATGAGTTCGTAAAATCGTTTCTCGTTGACAATGCGGGGATAGTCAGGGTTGGTCTGAGGGTTTTCACCGTATTGTCGCACAATCTCTTGCCGTAGCAGAGCGGTGAGAGGTTCCACCACGTCGCGGTGTACAAGCAGATAGTCGGGGGCGATACACGTTTGGCCGCAGTTCAGGAACTTGCCCCATACGATGCGTCTTGCCGCCGAGGCCAGGTGGGCGTCGCGGTGTACGATACAGGGGCTTTTCCCTCCCAGTTCGAGGGTTACCGGAGTCAGGTGCCGTGCAGCAGCCTCGGCAACTTTTTTCCCGTAGGCGGGGCCTCCCGTGAAGAAAATATAATCCCATTTCATTTCGAGCAGCCGGTCGGTACCTCTGTTGTCGGTATCGACCCACAAGACGTGGCGGCAGTCAAACGCTTCGTCGACAATCTTCCGGCATATTTCGTTGGTGTGCGGGGCGTAGGGCGACCCTTTCAACGTAACGCAGTTTCCCGCTGCGACAGCTCCGATGAGAGGGGCAAAGAGTAGTTGGAACGGGTAGTTCCAGGGAGCGAGAATCAGTACGTTGCCGTAGGCCTGATAGGTGATGCGGCTTGTCGTTCCCGTGAGGAGGAAAGGGGTGCGTACCCGCTTGGGTGTTGCCCATTTTTTCAGTTGGGCAATGGCTTGTCGCAGTTCGCTGCGCACAAATCCGATTTCGGTGAGGTAACTCTCGTATGCCGATTTGCGCAGGTCGGCTTCAAGGGCCTGTGCAATATCGGTTTCATAATGAATGATGGTCTTTTGCAGACGTTTGAGAGCCTTTTTACGGTATTTGAGCGAGAGGGGATTCTGTTTCCCGAAAAAGAGCCGTTGGGCTTCGATGCGTTCCGTGTCGAGCATTTCGAGATAATTGTCGGGTTAAGGTTAAATCGGGGGCAAAGGTAGGGCTTTTCTTGAATAAGCCAAACCTGTGGTTGTGAAACGATATTTTTTAACGTAGACCCTCTTATAACGTATCCCCAAGCCGAAAGGTTGTCTGTTATTTTGTCGCGGCGACCAAACCAAAGTCCCAGCCTGATGGTTATATCGTCAGACATAAATAATGCAGGTCTGATGAAAAAACAATGCTCTTGGCGATACCTTTTCTTAGTCGTGGCCATGGTGTCGGGAGGTATTCTTCCGGGTATGGCCCAGCGTACAGCGGGTGAAAAACACCTTTCCCGTCCGTTGCCCGAGCAGTGGGCCGGCGACAGCCTGTTTGTGCAGCAACTGCCTGTTACCGGCCGCTGGTGGCTGAATCTTGACGATACGTTGCTCGATTCCCTCATTACGGTGGCATTTGCCAACAGCCCCGACCTGAAAACGCTTTTTTACCGTGTGCAGTCGGCTCAGGCAGCCCTGTGCATGAAACAAAGTGCCTATTATCCTTCGCTGCAAGCCAATTTCGGCTGGAACAAAAATCAGACCAGTGGCCGGGTTTCCGACGCGGGAACGCAGGCGCGTGAACACTTCTTTTCCGGAGCTCTGACCACAACCTGGGAGATAGATCTCTTCGGAGCCACCACTATGCAGATGCGTTCGCAGAAGGCGCAATATCGCATATCGATTGAAACCTATAATGCCGCGCTGGTATCGTTGGCAGCACAGGTGGCTTCGGCCTACGCCCAGTTGCGTGTATTGCAGCAGCAGGAGATAGTGGCCCGCCGTAACATCAATTCACAGAAATCGATTCTCGAAATGACCGAGGTGCGATACGAAACGGGATTGGCTTCGCAACTCGATGTGGCACAGGCCCGGTCGGTCTATTTCAGTACACTGGCCACTGTACCCTCCATCGAAGCCGGCATTGTCGTGCAGGTCAATATCCTGGCATTGCTGGTGGGGACCCACCCCGAGGCTCTGGTTCCGGTACTCGAAAAGGAGAGGCCCATACCCGATTTCCGGGCGATAGTGCCCGTAGGGGTGCCGGCCAATCTGTTGCGGCAACGTCCCGACATACGCGCCGCCGAGCAGTCGGTCGTAGCGGCGGCTGCTCTGGTAGGTGCCTCGCGGGCCGATTATCTGCCACGTCTCACACTGACCGGCTCGATAGGTTTTGCTTCGCAGCAGATGAATGAGTTTTTCGACCACCGCAGCCTTACCTACTCCATTGCCCCCTCGCTCACCTGGACTCTTTTTCAAGGTCGTCAGTATACCCAGGCTACGCGACAGGCTCGGGCCGAGTGGCAGGCCAGCATCGAGCAGTACAATCTGGCCGTGTTGACAGCCGTACAGGAGGTCGACAACGCCATGGCCTATTATAAGGGGGCGGTCAAGCAGTTGGGGGTACTCTACGATTTGGTGGAGCAGGGCAAGATAACCCTTACACTCTCTCTCGACCTCTACAAGCGGGGGCTTTCTACGTTTCAGAATGTACTCGACGCGCAACGCTCCCTGCTCGACTATCAGAACGGGTTGGTGTCGGCTCAGGGTATAGCTCTTACCTCGGTTATCGACCTTTACCGGGCATTGGGTGGAGGTTGGGACAACACCTCCTCGGAGTAGTTGGATTGAACAGCAAAACAAATACGAAGCATGAAGAAGTATCGAAGTTTATGTATCGCTCTTCTGGTAGCCGGCCTCGCTTTGCCGGCCTGCCGGGAGCAACCGCCGGCCTCTCCCGTTACGGTACCCGCTGTTACGGTGGCCTATCCGCAACAGCAGGCGGTAACTTTGTACAAGGAGTATCCCGGTTACATATCGGCCTGGAATGCCGTCGATGTCGTGGCCCGTGTGTCGGGTTACTTGTTGGAGAGCCTTCCTGCGGCCGGGTCGGTGGTACACAAGGGCGACCTGCTCTATGTCATAGAGCCCACCCAGTACGAAGATGCCGTGAAACAGGCAGAGGCGGGTGTGCTCGATGCCCGTGCCACACTCGACTATGCGCAGAACAATTATATCCGCATGAAAGAGGCGCGCAGCAGTAATGCCGTGAGTGAGATAGACCTGATACAGGCCCGCTCCAATATGCAGATAGCCGAGGCGGCGCTCTCGAATGCCGAAGCGGCGCTGAACACGGCGCAGACCAATCTGAGCTACTGCTACATACACGCACCTTACTCCGGTCATATCTCCCTGACGGCCTATTCCGAAGGCGGATACATTGCAGGACAGTCTTCGCCGGCCCGCATGTCGACCATCTATCAGGATTCGGCCGTGTATGCCTACTTCTCGATAGAAGATGCGCAATACCTGAAAATCGTTGAAAATCTGCGGCGTACACAACCCACGGCCGAGGATCGCCGTGTGATGGTTTATACACGGGAGAACGCGGTGCCTTATCCTGGCACGGTCGATTATCTGGCGCCCAACATCAATCTCTCTACCGGAACGATTGCGTTGCGGGCGGCGGTCAGGAATCCGCGTGGCGAACTGAAAGACGGCCTTTACGTAACGGTCCGCATCAAGTCGGACTATAAGGCGAATGCCCTTTTGGTACCGAGCTTTTCGATTGGTACCGACCAGCTCGGAAAGTATCTCTATGTTGTCGGGGCCGACGATAAGATTATGTACCGGCATATCGAGACCTCCGGTACGGTCGATGATACCCTGACCATTGTGGAGAGCGGGTTGCGGCCCGATGAGCGGTTTGTAACCAAGGCGTTGTTGAAAGTGCGCGATGGCATGGCCGTACGCCCGGTGCTTGCACCGTAATTTTTAATAGACAAGATATGTTTTCAAGATTCTTTATCGACCGTCCTGTTTTTGCCACGGTACTGGCCCTGCTCATGGTGTTGGCCGGGATTGTATCGCTCGAAGTGCTTCCCGTGGCGCAATTTCCCGACATCACTCCGCCCACGGTACAGGTATCGGCCGTGTATCCGGGTGCGAGCGCCGCAACGGTGGCCCAGTCGGTGGGTACGGTTATCGAGGAGCAGGTAAACGGGGTCGACGGCATGATATACATGAGTTCGGCCTCCTCGTCGTCGGGCAGCTACACCTTGACGGTAACCTTTGAAGTGGGTACCGACATCGACATGGCCACTGTGCTGGTGCAGAACCGTGTGGCGATAGCCGAAGGCAATCTGCCCGAGGCCGTGGTGGAGCAGGGTATTACTACGCGCAAGCAGTCGACCGACATTGTGCTGTTGCTTGCCCTGGAATCCGATTCGGCTCTGTACAACGGGCTTTATCTCTCCAACTATGCACAGCTCCACTTTACCGATGCATTGTCGCGTCTGCCCGGTGTGGGCAGTGTGAAGGTGTTCGGTGCCGGAAGTTACAGCATGCGTGTATGGCTCAACCCCGAACTGATGCGCATACGTGGCGTTACACCCTCTGATGTCTTTGCGGCCATACAGGCACAGAATGTCGAGGTGTCGGCCGGGACGGTCGGCAGTCAGCCGCTTGAAGAGCCGGTCGACTTCCAGTTTACCCTCACGGCGCGGGGACTGCTCACGACGGCCGAAGATTTCGGCAACCTGGTCGTCAAGGTGCTGCCGGGCGGAAATTATCTGCGCCTGCGCGACATTGCCCGGATAGACCTTGGCAGCCAGACCTATAATGTGGCCTCGACCCAGAACGGCCGGCAGTCGGCATCGATGGCCATATATCAGTCGCCGGGCTCCAATGCGTTGAGCGTATCAAAACTTGTCAGAGCCGAGATGGAGAGGCTGGCCGGAGATCTGCCGTCGGGTGTGCGTTACGAGGTTGTTCTCGACACGACCGATTTTGTATCGGCATCGGTCGACGAGGTGCTGAAAACCTTTCTCGAAACGACCCTCCTGGTCATACTGGTTATTCTGCTCTTCCTGCAAAACGGAAGGGCTGTCATCATACCGTCGCTCACCATTCCGGTTTCGCTGATAGCCACTTTTGCCGTCATGCATCTGTTTGGCTTTTCCATCAATATGCTCACCCTCTTCGGTCTTGTGTTGGCCATTGCTATTGTGGTCGACGACGCCATCGTGGTGGTGGAGAACACGGCCCGTCTGCTCGATACCGGCCGGTATTCGGCCCGCGAGGCGGTTATCCGGGCCATGGGCGAGATTACCGGCCCCGTTATCGGTGTCGTGCTGGTGCTGATGGCGGTGTTTATTCCCACGGCTTTTGTGGCCGGCGTTACCGGCGAACTATACAAACAGTTTGCCCTTACCATTGCGGCCGCTACGTTTTTCAGCGGACTCAATTCGCTGACGCTGACTCCCGCCCTCTGCGCGCTCTTTCTGCGACCTTCGGCTCCCGGCCGGAATTTTGTCTACCGGGCCTTTGACAAGATGTATAATCGTCTGGTGTCGGTCTACGGGGCTGTGGCTGCTTGGCTCATACGGCGACCGGTGTCGGCAGCCCTGCTGTTTCTTCTCTTCTCGGCAGTTGCGTTGATGCTTTTCTGGCGCTGGCCCACGTCGTTTATTCCCGAAGAAGACCAAGGCTATTTTGTGGTGTCGGTGCAGTTGCCACCGGCGTCGAGCCTGCAACGTACCGAGGCGGTATCGGTGCGGGTAGGAGAGCTTTTGGCTGCTTATCCCGAGGTTGTTGCCTATACTGCCATCAACGGATTTTCTATGATTGCGGGTGGAGAAAACTCCAATACGGCTACTTTTTTCGTTATCTTGGAGAACTGGAATCTCCGTAAGGGAAAGGGCAAAAGCGTGTTCGATATTATTGCAGACTTTAACCGTCGTGTGCAGTCGGTCGAGGAGGCGGTTGTCTATGCCGTGAATCCACCCGCCATTCCCGGACTGGGTGTGAGCGGCGGTCTGGCGTTGGAGTTGCAAGACCGGAATAACCTGGGAACGACCGAACTCGAAAATGCGGTCGATGCCCTGCTGGTGGCGACGACCGGAGTTCCGCAGTTGGCCTCGATGAACAGTGCCTTCCAGGGAAATTCGCCCCAATACTTTCTCAACATCGACCGCGACAAGGCCAAGATGCAGGGGTTGAAGATAGACGATATTTTCACGACCCTGTCGCTCTATCTCGGGTCGGCCTATGTCAACGACTTTGTCGACTTCGGGCGTGTTTATCAGGTGAAAATCGGGGCTGATGCCGACAGCCGTGCCCGCATCGATGATGTGTTGCGACTCAGTGTGCGCAATACGTCGGGCGACATGGTGCCCTTTTCGTCGTTTACGACGATAGAAGAACGGTTGGGCCTGTCGACCGTGTCGCGTTACAATATGTACTCGGCCGCCGCCATTACGGCGGTTACCGCACAGGGGTACAGTTCGCAACAGGGTATTGCTGCCGTCGAACAGCTTGTCGACCGGGTGTTGGGCAACAATTTCGGCTATGAATGGACGGGCACTACTTATCAGGAGACACAGGCCGGTGCGTCGATAAGCCTTATTTTTCTGTTGGCCCTGCTGGTGGTGTGGCTGGTACTCTCGGCTCAGTATGAGAGTTGGACCAGCCCCGTGGCCGTCTTGCTGGGGCTTCCGTTTGCCCTTCTCGGGGTGGTTGCCGGTTGTTTCCTTATGAACCTTTCGGTGAGTATATATACGCAGATAGGTGTTGTCCTGCTCATCGCATTGTCGGCCAAGAATGCCATACTCATTGTGGAGTTTGCCCGCGATTACAGGGCGCAGGGCGAGTCGATAGAGCAGGCGGCCCTCGAAGCCGGACGGGTGCGCCTGCGGCCTATACTCATGACCTCGATGGCCTTCGTGCTGGGAGTGATGCCCCTCGTTTTCGCTACCGGCGCCGGTGCCGAGAGCCGCATCGCATTGGGGACGGCCGTCGTCTTCGGTATGGCGGTAAACATGATATTGGGTACACTGTTTATACCCTATTTTTATTGTCTGATGCAGCGCCTCGAAGAGCGGTGGTTTAGAAAAGTTGATTCTCAATAAAGTTATTAAGTGACTAATTCTGCATAACCAATGCGTTATGCAGAATTAGTCACTGAGATTAGAATTGTTTTATTAATAGGGGAAAAGCTTATAAATTTATGGTATATTGATTTTTAGTTGATAACCTTTTTCATCCATTTACTTAGAATTAATTGTCCTTCATTATTTAAATGAATACCGTCTCTAAAAGAATCAATATTTTCTCCTTCTTCGAACCCAGAGAATATTTTGATTCCTTCACGATTAGCCCAATCAATAATTTCTTTTCCTTGTTCATTGAATTCGTTGGCTTTGATTTCAGATATATCTGGATGTAAGTATAAAACTAATTCGATATTTGCACTATCAGCAATTGCTTTTAATTGTGAGAACCCTGGATTGAAATACTTCCCATTTTTCTTTATGCCAATGCCATTAAGTACTTTACTGTCAGGATCAGGTGTGCCCTTTTTTATAATTCGTGGAATAAGATAACGATCAAACAGTTCAACTAGGCCTAAAAGATATTGATGTGATGGATATGATTTGTGTACGTCTACTACATGTTCGAAAGTCATGTTGTCGTAAGCATCATGGCTACTTACTACTAATAACATTTTTTTTGCATTAAATAATCCGTTTTCTTTTAAATAGGCGGCGCAGTTATCTGGCCCCCAGCTTCCAGAAGATATATTTAAGATTTGGATACTATCGTTGCTTGCAAGAGTTGTAGCTAAATTTTCGTCATCAGTAAGTACTCCACCATTGATGACACTATCTCCTAAACCTAAAATTATAGTTTTTGAAGAATCAACCCGACAACTTCTTTGAGAATAATTGTTATAGGAAATGTGATTACCAAAACGATGTATATCCTGATTAGGTATGGCAATATATTCATATAAAGGAGATTCTTTGTATAGAATTGTATTTCCAAATCCCCAAATCGCTCGAAGCATTATTTCTATGATAGCAAATAAAAATATAATACTAGTAAATGCAATAATGTAGTTACGAACGTTTTTTCTCATAATTAAAAGTTTTATTGATACAGAAAAAATTACGCCGTAAAGATATATATTTATTTTGCGAAAAAAAATTTATTTACCTTTTTTAGAAAAATATTGATTGAAAATTTTTAGAAAAATAAAAAACAGCGAGCCATAGAAAGTTCTTTGGCGCTCGCTGTTTCTGAGGGGCATGCTATTCGTAGGAGGAGGGTAGCGCCGAATTGCGGAGTATCTGCTCGGCATAGCCCTCGTTGTACGTACTATATTTGTCCAGTATTACTCTTCTAACCGCTAATTCCTTAAACTGTAAAGGTAACCGTAGAGGGCCATTTTCCCACGCATGGTCTGTCTGGGTGTAAACTCTCCGTTGGCCCACATATAGCGGCAGTTGAAGTAGGCTTCTTGATGAGGCCAACCACCTGCTTTCCATTCGGGGTAGCACTTCTCCACAAACCACTGGGGGGCGCTGCCTTTACTTTTGTTCCATGTGTCGAGGTTGTTGAAGGGGGTATGTCCCGGATGCAATCCCGGGGTGCCGTCGTTGCGTCCGGTGGTATAACAGTTTTCGATGCAGCGTTCACCCAGACCGGTCATTTCGACCATGTTGGAGGGGTTCCGTCCCAGGCCCCAGTCGGCTTCCAGCAGAAGCGTTTTTTCAAAGATCCTCTTTGCGTCGGCCTCTTCCGAAACAAAGTGGGCCAGAATGACGAGGTGCAGGTTTTGTGCCGTCTGCCAGTAGTTGTTGTCTGCCGCGCGACGTGAGGGCCGTTTGTCGATGTGTGCCGTGTGTCTCTGTGCAGCCAACGCTGTTATACTTCTCTTCATGGCTGCATATAGTTCGGGGTAGTGCCTCTCTCTCGGACAGACGAGGTAGGCAGCCGTTCCCCATATCTGGTAGCCTGCCTTTGGGTCGGAAACGAGGGGAATTCCCTCTTTCATGAGGCACTCCTCGGCCATGATTTCTTCCCACCGGCGTTCGCCGGTTACGTTATAGAGAAAGGCGGCAGCCATCTGCTTGAAATCTCTTCCGCGCATCGAGCCGTTGCCGATGTCTTGACGCTCATCGAGTTGCGTATCGGCTTGGCGGGAGGCAAATTCAAAGGCCTTGATGGCCTCTTCCCGGTAATAGGTCTCTAACTCCTTGTGTCCCGACAACCGGAAACAGTCGGCCATCATGGCACAGTTGGCCGCGTTGGCCCATGCAGCCATGGTGGTGGCTCCGGCCTGAAACATTACGGTATGATCTTTCGACGGATTGGTCAGCCCGTGGCAGTAGGCCTCGCCGTCGCGAACACTCAGCCAGAAGTCCACTTCATTGCGGGCTTCATCGATGACATCGGGAATACCGTTGCCGCTTTCACCGATGAGCAGGTTGTCGTCGTTGAGCCGGCCATGACTCAGGAGGTAGGGCAGGAGCATGTCGTAGAGGTTGCTGACGTGGGCCAGATGTCTGTCCCAGTCAAACGCGTCGCTGTGTCCTCCACGTGCCTTTCTGTTTACCGGATTGCCCGGCAGCCTGTGTTGCCAGAATAGGGATTGTTGGGCCGCTTTGAAGTGTGGTTCGTCCCAAATATCCCCTTTGTAGTTTTTCCAGACGGAGTGCCAGGGTTGAAGGTCGGTCAAGTAGATGGTGAATCCTTCGGGGTCCTTCTCGGGAGTGAAGGTGGGTTGGCGCGGAACAGGATGCATATCGGGACGGTCTTCTCCCAGCCGCATATAATAGTAGCCGCGCACCAGAGTTTGGAATGGAGCATAATAGACCTCTTCTGCGATATCGAAATCACGGCTGCACCCTACCCCCTCTACCACAAGGCGGTAGCGACCGGGTGCGACGGCCGTTGTGAAATCGATGTTCCATACGTCGGAGCCTGTCATGTTCCGGTGGAAAGCTTCGCTCCGAGGATTGTTCTTTTTCCAGAGGGTTACCCTCCCTGCTTTGTGCCGTTTGCCGCTCTTCACGTTATAGAGCCATACCTGCTTGCCCTCAAACGAGGTGTAGTCGCGCTGTCCGCCGTCGCCCATCCACAGGTAGAGGTCGGCGGCCTTGATGGCGCTCCGGGGGGTATAGCCTATGATGTTGACGTGTATGGCTTCGGAGAGGCTGTGATTGATGTCGAAGGTCGTTTTCGCCTCGCTTCTGTCGCTACCCAGGGTGCTGTCTATTTTTACCGTGTAGGAGTGTCCCTCTTTCATGGAGGAGGGGAGCCGCAGGAAGAGCCAGTGATCCAGTTTGCAGTTGAATTTTGCATCGGTATTCATAGGCTTCGATTTGCGATAGACAGCCGTTGGGTGTTGTCCGTCAGTGCCGTATGTAGGGTCGTCGTCCGAGGTTATTGTCCAGGAGGAGGTGTGCATGGCTATCTGAGTGTCCAGTTCGGCTCCGTAGACTTTCAGGGTGTCGTCGCCCTCGGCCCAGGCGTGTCCACGGAAAGCGCTGGGGCCCGTCCCGTCGTCGCGATAGAAGACTTCACCGTCGCGAAACAGCAGCATCAGGAAATCCTTGTCTACAACTTTCATTTCGACCAGACGGGTAGCTCCCGCTTTCAATGTGCCGAGAAAGAGTATCGACATGAGTAGCAAGCCGGTCTTTTTTTTCATGGTATATGCAGATGGTTTCTTCAAGGTATGGATTTGAATATAAAAAAACAGCGAGCACCAAAGAAATTTCTGGGGCTCGCTGTTTCTGAGGGGCATGTTATTCGTTGTAGGAGGGTAGCGGCGAGTAGTCGCGCGAGTAGCGGAGCATCTGCTCGGCATAGCCCTCGTTGTACGATACGGTGATGTCGGTGATGTTACCCTCGTTGTCGTAGACGGGGGTATAGACGGGGTTGACAAAGCCTTTGTAGGGTTTGATGCCCAGGTGGGTGTAACGGTCGAGTACTTCGGCGTGCAGTTCGGGATCGACTTTCACACCGTAGGTCTCGACGAGATTTTTCCCGGCTTCATAGTCGCCGGTCGATTTGATGCGTTGTACCTCGGCCAGCAGTTCGCCGATGAGTGTGCGCATCTTTTCGTAGTCGTTGACCACAACGTAGGTCTTGCCGTCGCGTTTTTTCAGTTCGAGTACCTTGTCGTCGGCACCTTTCTCCATAATCCAGCGGGCAATGAGCTGGCGGTTGCGCATGTGCGATTCCTCGATGTTCTTTCCGGGAACGATGCGGGTGAGCTGTGTCATCAGGCCGTTCATCATGTAGCGGTAATATTCAGCTTTATAGGCTTCGGCATCGGGAACGAGACCCAGCTCGATGAGTTTCTTGTCGGCCAGGAAGTAGAGGGCGAAGAGGTCGGCACGGGTCTCTTCGAGTGTCGAGCTGTATGAGCGCATGGCGTCGGGGTCGGTGCCGGGAAGCAGTTTGCCCGAGCCGTGTCCGAGACATTCGTGCAGGTCGGTGTGGAGGTTATCGACTAGGAAACCATATTTTTCGACCAGTTTCCGCTCGGTGTCGCTCCACATGAATTCCTGGTTGAAGCCGTTGCCCTGTGCAGCTTTGTCGTAGGCCGACGTAATGTTTTCGATGGTTACCGATTTTGAACCGTGCAGGTGGCGTATCCAGTCGGCATTGGGAAGGTTCACGCCGATGGGGGTCGACGGGTAGCAGTCGCCGGCGAGAATGGCGGCGGTGATGACTTTGGCCGATACACCTTTGACCTCTTCTTTCTTGAAGGCCGTGTCGGTGGGAGAGTTGTCTTCAAACCACTGGGCGTTGGCACTGATGATTTCGGTGCGGTGCGAGGCTTCAAGGTCTTTGAAGTTGACAATCGATTCCCAGCTGCCTTTCAGTCCGATGGGGTCGCCGTAGACTTCGATAAATCCGTTGACAAAGTCGATGCGCGAGTCGAGGTCGGTAACCCACTGTATCGAGTATTGGTCAAACGTTTTGAGGTCGCCCGTGCGGTAGTAGTCGATGAGCAGGTTGATAACCTGACGCTGCTTGTCGTTCTCGGCTACCGTGGCGGCTTTTTCGAGCCAGTAGACGATTCTTTCGATGGCGGCGCCGTAATGGCCGCCTATGCGGTTTACCTCTTCATAGATTTTTCCGTTGCGTTTTACCAGCCGGCTGTTGAGACCGTAAGAGGGAGGCATGGTGTCGCCGGGGGTCTTCATGGCGCCGTAGAAGGCTTCGGCCTCGGCTTGTGTTACTCCGTCGTAGTAGTTGCTGGCCGAGGTGGCGATGAGATCTTCGCCGGCGGTGAGGTTCACTCGCTTGGCCAGGGTGTCGGGGTTGAAGATGACGGGGCAGATGTTTGCCAGCAGTTCATCTATGGTTCCACCCTCTTGGAGGGGCAGGCTCTCGGCCGGCAGGGAGCGCACGACCTCTTCGAAGAAGGCCTGGCTGAATTCGGGGGTGAACTTGTCGGTCGAGTAGTGGTGGTGAATACCGTTGGCAAACCACACCTGTTTCAGGTATTTCTCCAAGGCCTTGAAATCGGCACTCTCTTTGTCGCCTGCGTATTGGGTGTAGACGGCTTCGAGCGTGCGGCGTATGGGGAGGTTCCATTTGCCGTTCTGGTCGAAGAGTATGTCGCGTCCTTGCAGAGCGGCTTCGGTGAGGTAGTAGATAAGCTCTTTCTGCCGGAGGGAGAGGGTTTCAAATCCCGGTACCCGGTAGCGGAGTATTTCGAGGTCGGCAAACTGCTCGACCGAGTAGTTGAAATTCTCGGCGGGCGCGTCGGCACTGTTTTTGTCGGCGCAGGCCGACAGTAGAGTGGCTGCTGTTATCATAGTGAAGAAGGTTTTTTTCATTGTTCTCTCTTTTATTGTTTAGGGTTGTGATGAATGTTTATTCGACATAGAGTACCAGACCTTTGAGGTATTCGCCCTCGGGGTGGTAGATGTTTATGGGGTGGTCGGCCGGCTGGGTGAGCTGGTGCAGGATGCGCACCTGTCGGCGGGCTTGTGCGGCAGCGCTGAATACCGCCAGTCGGAAGTCGTTTTTGCTTACCACCTGCGAGCAGGAGAAGGTAAAGAGCAGACCGCCCGGCTGTATCTTTTCAAAAGCCAGGGCATTGAGTTTGCGGTATCCCTGCAAGGCGTTGTGCAGCACGTTTTTATGCTTGGCAAAGGCCGGCGGGTCGAGCACGATGAGGTTGTAATGGTCGCCCATCTGTTCGAGAAACTTGAAAGCGTCTTCGGCAAATGCCTTGTGGCGTTCGTCGCCGGGGAAGTTCAGCTCTACGTTCTTGTTGGTCAGGTCAATGGCTTTCGACGAGCTGTCGACCGAGTGTACTAGTCGGGCACCCCCTCGCATGGCGGCAAAGGAGAATCCGCCGGTGTAGCAGAACATATTCAGCACGTTGCGGCCGTGGGCGTAGCGTTCGAGCAGGGCACGGTTTTCACGCTGGTCGACAAAGAATCCCGTCTTCTGTCCTTTCAGCCAGTCGACATGAAATTTCAGCCCCCGTTCCGTAGCGATGTTTCCGCAGTCGTTGCCGATGAGGTATTCGTTGGTGGCGTCGAGTTGTGCCTTGTAGGGAAGGGTGGTTTCGGACTTGTAGAAGACGCTTTGGAGAGACTCTCCCATGACCTCTTGCAGGGCCTGGGCCAGCAGATGCCGGGCGTAGTGCATGCCTGGTGAGTGGGCCTGCATTACGGCGGTCTTGTCGTAGATATCGATAATCAGGCCCGGCAGGTAGTCGCCCTCGCCGTGTACGAGACGGTAGGTGTTGTTGTATTCCTTGTCGATGAGACCCACGCTTTGACGAACGTCGTAGGCGGCCCGCAGGCGTTTCTTGAAAAATGCGAGGTCGATTTCTTCGCGTTCAAAGGTGAGTACTCTCACCATGATGCTGCCTATCTGATAGTGACCGAGGGCAATGAACTGCCCGTGGTTGTCGCATACCTCCACCACGTCGCCCTCTTCGGGTTGGGCCGTCATGCTGTGTATGGCGCCCGAGAAGACCCAGGGGTGGAAGCGTCGCAGCGACTCCTCTTTGCCGGGTTTGAGTTTTATCTGTATGTATTTCATAATTATGCGAAATTAGAAGAAGAATCGTATCACATCGTTGAGGTTGGCGTAAATGAGCAGGGCAAACAGCAGTACCATACCGGTAATCTGGGCATACTCCATGAATTTCTCATTCGGCTTGCGGCGGGCAATGACCTCGTAAAGCAGGAAGAGTACATGGCCACCATCGAGAGCGGGAATAGGCAGTATGTTCATGAAGGCCAGAATGATGGAGAGGAATGCTGTCATTTCCCAGAAGGCTTCCCAGTTCCATACCGAGGGGAAGATGCTGCCTATGGTTCCAAATCCGCCGAGACTGTTGGCGCCCTCTTTGGTGAAGACATATTTGAAGTCGCCTACATAGCCGGCCAGTGTGGCAAAACCTTTCTTGATGCCTTTGGGTATCGACTCGAAAAATCCGTAGTAGCGGGTCTCGGTGGGATAGAACGTTGTAGCCGGTACCAGCGTGATGCCTATCTGACCTTCGGCATTGACGGCAACCGGGAGGGTCATTTCGGCACCGTTGCGGATAAAGGATACCTCGGCCGAGCCCCCTTTATGGGCACCGATGGCGGCCGTGAAGTCGGTATAGTCGGGGGTGGCGGCTCCGTTCACGGCGATGATGCTGTCGCCCTCCTGCATTCCGGCATCGGCAGCTCCGTAGCCGGCTACGGCACTTTGCACTACAACCGGCATGCGGCAACTGGCAAAGCGCTGGTTGGCGCCGATGAGTTGCAGCATGAGGTCGTCGGGGAGAGAGAGTTTTACTACCTCGCCGTTGCGCATCACCTCTACTTCATGGGCTTCGGCCAAGGCACGAATTGTCTCGCCCGAGAAGTCATAGAGTGCCTGTCCGTCGGCAGTCAGCGGTATGTCTCCGTCGCGGAAGCCGGCGTTCTGTGCCACCTCGCTATATACGAGGCCGTTGCCGATGTTTTTTATGGGGAGTATCGTGTCGCCCCATACAAAGGCTATCATGGCGTAGATGATGAGGGCGAGCAGGAAGTTGTTGATGACGCCGGCCGTCATGATGAGCAGCCGTTGCCAAGCCGGCTTGGAACGGAATTCCCACGGTTTTTCGGGTTGGGCCATCTGTTCCTTGTCCATCGACTCGTCTATCATTCCGGCTATTTTTACATAGCCGCCCAGCGGCAGCCAGCCTATACCGTATTCGGTATCGCTGTTTTTGGGTTTGTATTTGAACAGTGAGAACCAAGGGTCGAAGAAGAGATAGAATTTCTCGACTCTTACTTTGAAGAGGCGGGAGAAAAAGAAGTGTCCCAATTCGTGTATGAATACCAGAATCGAGAGGCTGAGCATGAGTTGTGCGGCTTTTATCAGAAAAGTTTCCATAAGTCGGCTGTGGTGTATAGAAAAACAGTTTTTAGCGTTAAATCCATTCGCGGGTAAGGCATCGGGTCTCGTGGTCGGTCGCCACATAATCGTCGTAGGTGGGCGATGCGACAAAGGCTACCTGCTCCATGGCCCGGGCAATGAGCCGGGGCATGTCGGTAAAGGCGATGCGGTCGTGCAGGAAGGCGTCGACCACGATTTCGTTGGCGGCATTCATGATGCAGGGCATGTTTCCACCCCGACGCATGGCGTCGTAGGCATACCCCAGCAGCGGGAAGCGTTCGGTATCGGGCCGTTCAAAGGTGAGGGTCATGTAATCTTCCATCCGGGGCTTGGGGTCGGCGCTGGGCAGACGGTGTGGATAGGAGAAGGCATATTGTATGGGCAGTTTCATGTTGGGAAGCCCCAATTGGGCTTTGATGGCTCCGTCCTGGAACTGTACCATGGAGTGTACAATCGACTGGGGGTGTACGACGACCTCTATCTGTTCGGGGGCGACGTTGAAAAGCCATTGTGCCTCGATGACTTCAAAACCCTTGTTCATCATCGATGCCGAGTCGATGGTGATTTTGGCACCCATTTTCCAGTTGGGGTGTTTGAGGGCTTCGTTTTTGGTAACGTGTCGCAATGCTTCGGCCGAGAGGGTGCGGAACGGTCCGCCCGATGCCGTGAGTATGATTTTGTCGATGGCGTTGTTGTTTTCTCCGGCCAGACATTGGAAAATGGCCGAGTGTTCCGAATCGACGGGAATGATGGGTACCCGGTGTTCATAGGCCAGGCGGGTAATCAGCTCACCGGCCACAACGAGAGTCTCCTTGTTGGCCAGGGCAATGGCTTTACCGGCCTTGATGGCGCGTATGGTGGGGTAGAGGCCGGCATATCCCATCATGGCGGTGAGTACCATGTCGATGGGTTGAGCCTCTACAATCTGGGCAATGGCTTCACTGCCGGCATAGGTCTTTATGGGTTTGTCGCTCAGGGCCTCTTTCAGTTTGGGATAGAGGCTTTCATCGGCAATGACCACAGCCTCGGGCGAGAAGCGGCGGGCTTGCTCTATCAGCAGGTCGACGTTGCGATGGGCGGTGAGTGCATATATTTCAAACAAGTCGGCGTGCTCGGCTACCACTTGCAGGGCTTGTGTGCCTATCGAGCCGGTCGACCCCAGTATGGCTAATTGTCGTTTTGTCCCCATATAAGCGTGTACGGTCAAAAGTGGATATATTCCGAAGGGTTGAGAGGAACGCCCTGATGCCAGAGCTGAAACTCGACATAGGGGCGTATCTTCCCTTCGATGAGGTTGCCCGATATGGCGATGTTTTCTCCCTCGACAACTTTCTGCCCGACCGATTTCAGCAGCCGGTCGTTGCAGCGGTATATCGATATGTAATTGTTGTTGTGTTGAATTTCGATGACATATCCCTCTTCGGCGCTGAAATAGGTGGCAATGACTGTCCCGTCGAGGACGGCGGCTACCGGCGACTGGCGCGAAGGTGTGATGCGTATGCCGAAGATTTGGCGTTCGGGGTTGAATGTTTGTGTTACCCGACCTTTGACCGGAGGATAGAATATCAGGTTATCGGCTACGTTCTGGTTGAAGACGTCAAGGGTGTATTTTCCCTCTTCGGCATATTTGCGCATGAATGAGTTGGTCGTGCTCGATGCCGGCAGTAGTGAATCGATGGAGTAGGTGTGAAGAGCCTGCTCGCTGTTGATGTCGATGGAGTCGAGAGGGATATTGCCCGAGAAGATGTTGGAGAGATTGTCCAGATAGGCCTTCTGTATGCTTACCATGCGGGAAAGTGAGTCGACGGCAAGGGCGTTGTCGACGATTTGCCGGCGCATTTCGGGACTTACGTATCCCGGCAGGGTGCGGCGCAGCGGAGTGCGTGTTATGAGGTAGGTTGTCAGGCCTCCGATAAGGACAACGGCAACGAATATCGACAGGATAACCGTCAGCCGCGAGATACGCAGCATCACAACCTGCTCCAACGTGTGTTCGTTGAAGATGGTGAGTTTATAGGAGAACCGGAGCTTTTTCCACACCGATTTCAGTTTGTTGCTGGTTTGCATACTTTGTCTCTTACGGTATTACGCGTGCATTGCGCGAGGAAGAACTATCCTAATTTGCAAAGTTAATAATTATTCGCTATCCCTTGCCGCTCTCTTCCCATTTTTATAAAAGTTTTGATTTTTCTGCAATTGACTTGTTCTTTTGTTTCCAAATATGAAGGTTGCCGAACATAATGCCTACCCTTTCTGTTATATAGGTGCTGTGAACGCAGACGCCCTTTTCTCGTTTCCCGGGAGGAAGGCGTGTCTTTTGGTTTGTCCGGGAACGATAAAAATTTTTGATAAATCGTATGGAAACAAAAAAACGTTTATGGGGCGCGGTGGCACTGTTTGCCGCGGCCGGATTCTTGTCGGTACCGAATCTGTCGGCTCAGACTCTTGTCGTCGAGGAAGAGATTGTCGAGGTGCAGCCGTTGCCCGGTACGCAGTATTACAGCAGCAAAGGGGCGAGAAGCAACTGGTTTATGTCGGTGGGTGCCGGCACACAGACCTACGTCAAGTCACTCCACCGTGGTAAGCAACAGTTTACGCTGGCTCTCGATGTGGCTGCCGGTAAATGGCTTTCGCCCTATCTGGCTCTGCGTCTCGACTTTATGGGGGGAAGTGTCAAGAAGATGTGGCCCCGCGTGGGAGAGCCGCAGACGGCCCGTTATGTGGCTCTCTACGGAGACTTGATGTGGGATCTGACCAATGCACTGGGCGGGTACGACCCCATGCGTATCGTTTCGTTCCGCCCCTTTGCCGGTGTGGGTGCCATGTATACCTTCAAAAACGAGATGGCCGGGCGTGATACCTATCTTTTCCCCGTATCGGCCGGTATCAATATCAACTTCCGCCTGTGCCACTATGCCGACTTCTTTATTGAGGGACGTGCCAACATGATGAGCAACAACTTTTCGGAGCAGTACTGGGCCAGCCGTCGCATCGAGACGATTGTCTCGGCAATTGCCGGTATCACGGTCAATTTCGGCAAGGAACGTTTCTGCTCATACAATCCTTATGCCGAACAGGCTCTTGTGTCGTCTATGAACGAGCGTATCAATGACCTGCGCGAGGAACTCGAAGAGTGCGAAAGCCGACCCTTGCCTCCTCCCGAGAAGGTTATTATCTACAAGACGGCTCCGGCACCAGCCGATACGACGCCCAAATGCGGTGGCAAGCTCATGTCGGTTGTACGCTTCTCGATAAACAGTGCGCAGATTGCTCCGGTAGAGATGGTCAACATCTATAACGTGGCTCAATACATGAAAGCAAATAAAAACTGTAAACTTGTCGTTACGGGCTATGCCGACGAAAAGACCGGTACGCCGGCCTATAACAAACAGTTGAGTCAGAAACGGGCCCAGGCCGTTATGGATACCCTCATCAAGCAGTACAACATACCGGCCAGCCGCATCGAGATGGTGGCCGGCGGCAGTGCCTGTCAGCCCTATCCGCAGGACAACAGCTGGAACCGCATTGTCCTCTTCTCGACCAAATAGCTGTTGCCTTTCGGGTCCGAGCCATCTGCTCCCGCCTACGCGACTGGGCAGATGCCGGTCCTGCGGACGGTTACAAAATGACAAAAGCCGTACACACGCAAGGTGTGTACGGCTTTTGCTCATTGCATAGAGAGAGTTATTTTCCCTGGGCGATGTAATCGGTAATCCATCGGCCCACTTCGGAACATTTATAGGCTTTCCCTTCGCCGCAGATGTCTTCGGTAACGACGCCGGCTTCGAGCGAAGCGGCAACGGCGCGCCGTATGGCAGCACCCTCTTCCATGAGACCGAAAGCATATTCAAACATGAGTGCGGCCGAGAGAATGGTGGCAACCGGGTTGGCGATGTCTTTTCCGGCAGCCTGCGGGTAGGAGCCGTGTATGGGCTCGAAGACCGAGGTGTGCAGTCCTACCGAGGCCGAGGGGAGCATACCCAGCGAGCCGGTGATGACCGAGGCTTCGTCGGTGAGTATGTCGCCAAACATGTTTTCGGTAACGATGACATCGAAGCGGCTCGGGAACTGTACGAGCTGCATGGCTGCATTGTCGACAAACATATATTCGGTGGTGATGTCGGCGTTTTCTTTGGCGATTTCCTGAGCCACTTCTCTCCACAAGCGCGAGGTGCAGAGTACGTTGGCCTTGTCGACCACGGTTACTTTTTGACGGCGCTGGCGAGCATATTTGTAGGCCAGACGCACGATACGCTCTACCTCTTCGCGGCTGTATACGCAGGTGTCATAGGCTACGTTGCCGTCTTCGCTGCGTCCTTGCGGGCGGCCGAAGTAGAGACCTCCGGTAAGTTCGCGAATACACATCAGGTCGGTGCCTTCGACGATGTCGCGGCGCAGCGGCGACTTGTGCAGCAGCGAGGCAAAGGTGGTTACGGGACGTATGTTGGCATAGAGACCCAGTTGCTTGCGCATTCCCAACAGACCCTGTTCGGGACGAACCTTGGCGGTGGGGTTGTTGTCGTATTTGGGGTCGCCGATGGCTCCGAACAGTACGGCATCAGACTCCATGCACAACCGATGGGTCTCTTCGGGATAGGGGTTTCCGCAGCGGTCGATGGCGCAGGCACCCACCCATGCGTGCTGATGAGTCAGTTCATGTCCGAAACGTTTGCACACGGCTTCGGTTACTTGCAGGGCTTGTCCCACGATTTCGGGACCTATGCCGTCGCCCGGCAGTACGGCGATTTTCAGTTTCATATACGAGAGTTTTTGTTGTTTTATAGATTTTCGATTTGATTCAGCATTTTCACCGTGGCCTGTATGGCGGCTTCGGTCTGGTCGGCATTGAGGCCCCGGGTTTTGAAGGTATGGCCGTGGTAGTTCCAAGTAATGACGGTCTGTACAAAAGCGTCGGTGCGGCCACCGGGGGGAATGTCGACCGTGTAGTTGGCGAGCATCGGAAATTCCCGGCCCAGCTGTTGCTTGTAGATGGTGCGCACGGCTTTCACAAAGGCGTCGTACTGTCCGTCGCCCGTAGCCGTCTGTTCATACTGCTTACCGTGTATCTCTATCTTCACTACGGCTACCGGGTGCAACCCCTGCGCCAGGGCCAGCGAGTAATTGAGCAGCCTTATCTTCTGGTCCTTGGTGTCGTGTTTCAGCACGTCGGAGATGATGTAGGGCAGGTCTTCCTGGGTAACCTGCTCTTTTTTGTCGCCGAGGGCGATGATGCGGTCGGTTACCTTGCGCATCGACTCCTCGTCGAGTTCTATGCCGAGTGCTTCGAGGTTTTTCCGTATGTTGGCTTTGCCCGACGATTTGCCCAGGGCATATTCGCGGGTGCGGCCGAAGCGTTCGGGCAGCAGGTCGTTGTAGTAGAGGTTGCTTTTGCTGTCGCCGTCGGCGTGTACACCGGCACATTGGGTGAAGACATACTCACCGATGACCGGCTTGTTGGCCGGAATGCGCACGCCCGAGTACGACTCGACCACGCGGCTCACCTGGTTTATTTTCTTTTCGTCGATGCCTGTCTGGCATTTGAGCTGGTCGTGTATGACGGCCAGTACGCTCGAAAGCGGAGCATTGCCGGCCCGTTCGCCAAGTCCGTTGATGGTACAGTGTATGCCCTGTATGCCGGCCTTTACGGCCGAGTAGACATTGGCAATGGCCAGGTCGTAGTCGTTGTGCCCGTGAAAGTCGAACCGGCAGTCGGGATAGCGCTCTTTCATGGCGGCACAGAATTCGAAACACTGATAGGGGTTGAGTATGCCCAGCGTATCGGGCAACATGAAGTGTTCGATTTTTTCGCCGTGGAGGGAGTCCATCAGTTGGTAGACATACTCGGGCGAGTGTATCATGCCGTTTGACCAGTCTTCGAGGTAGATGTTTACCCGCAGGCCGTTCTCACGGGCGAGGGATATTTCGGCACGGATGTCGGCTATATGCTCTTCGGGGCTTTTTTTCATCTGTTCGCGGCAGTGGCGCAGCGAGCCTTTGCACAGGAGGTTGATGATGCTTCCGCCGGCTTTTTTTATCCAGCGGGTGGAGATGCCCCGGTCGATGAATCCGAGAATCTCTATCCGGTCGAGAAAGCCCTGCTTCTCGGCCCAGGCACATACCTGGCTCACCGATTGAAACTCCCCTTCGGAGACACGGGCCGAGGCTATCTCTATGCGGTCGACGTGCAACTCCGAGAGCAGCAGGCGGGCGATGCTCAGTTTCTCCTGCGGGGCAAACGAGACACCCGATGTCTGCTCACCGTCGCGCAGGGTGGTATCTAATATCTCTATGCGCATGGCCTCAACGGTTATGGTTCTGTTCCCACGACTCGGTTTCGGCTTTCTGGCTCAGCAGGTAGTCGATGTCGTCGAGGCCGTTCATGAGGCAGTGTTTCTTGTAGGCGTTGATTTCAAAATGTTCGCTCCGTCCTGTGGCTTTGTTGGTGATGGTCTGCTCGGGCAGATTCACCTCGACTTCGGCTTTGGGGTTGGCAAAGATGGTGTCGAACAGCTCTTTCAGGAACGACTCGCTCACTACGACAGGGAGTACGAAGTTGTTGAGTTCGTTGTTCTTGTGTATGTCGGCAAAGAAGCTCGATACCACTACGCGGAAGCCGTAGTCGGCAATGGCCCAGGCGGCGTGTTCACGGCTTGAACCCGAACCGAAATTCTTCCCGGCGACCAGTATTTCGCCGCTGTATGTGGGGTCGTTGAGTACGAAATCTTTCTTGATGTTTCCATCCTTGTCGTAGCGCCAATCTCTGAAAAGATTGTCACCGAAGAATTTCTCGTCTCTCGTTGTGGCTTTCAGAAAACGCGCCGGAATAATCTGGTCGGTGTCGACATTTTCCAAAGGAAGGGGCACACATGTGCTTGTTATTATATCGAATTTCTGTTTCATCGAATAAATTATAAAAACTGGAATGAATAAAAAAGGGTTTGCATCACATCAGGGTGCGAGGGTCGGTTATAACTCCTGCCACAGCGGCTGCGGCGGCCACAAGCGGGCTTGCGAGGATTGTGCGTGACCCCGGTCCCTGACGACCTTCAAAGTTACGGTTACTTGTAGAAACCGCATACATTCCGGCAGGCACCTTATCATCATTCATTGCCAGACAAGCCGAACATCCCGGCTGGCGGATAGCAAAACCTGCTTCCTCCAATACTTTATCCAAGCCTTCTTCACGAATCTGTGCATCTACCATCCACGAACCGGGCACCAACCAGGCAACCACATGTTCCGCCTTCTTACGGCCTTTCACTAACGAGGCGAAAGCACGGAAATCTTCAATACGTCCATTCGTACAAGCACCCAAAAACACATAATCTATCTTCTTGCCCAATACTCCCTCACCGGGTTGGAAGCCCATATAATCCATTGATTTCAGGAATGAAGCTTTTGCAGCCTCTCCCATTCCATCAGTCGTAGGAATGTGCTGCGTGATACCCATACCCATACCCGGGTTCGTTCCGTATGTAATCATCGGTTCGATATCTGCCGCATCAAAATGCACTTCTTTATCAAACGTAGCATTCTCATCGCTCTTCAGCGTCTTCCAGTATGCCAACGCCTTCTCCCATTCCTCACCTGCCGGAGCATATTCACGGCCTTTGATATATTCGAATGTCACTTCATCCGGTGCCACCATACCACCACGTGCACCCATTTCTATACTCAGGTTGCATAGCGTCAAGCGTCCTTCCATGGTCAGACTCCGAACTGCTTCTCCGGCATATTCCACAAAATAACCAGTTGCACCGCTCGTTGTCATTTTGGACATCATATAGAGAGCAATATCTTTTGCCGTCACACCTTTACCCAGTTTTCCGTCCACTGTGATACGCATTGTCTTGGGGCGTGTCTGCAAGATACATTGTGAAGCCATTACCATTTCGACCTCACTTGTACCGATACCAAAAGCTACTGCTCCCATCGCACCGTGCGTTGAAGTATGCGAGTCACCACATACAATCGTCATTCCCGGCAATGTCAAACCTCTTTCCGGACCTACCACATGGATGATACCATTTTTCTTATGCAACATGCCGAAATGTGTCAATCCAAAATCTTCCGCATTCTTGGCCAGTGTATCCACCTGTGTTTTAGAAATCGGATCTTCAATCGGCTTGTCTTGATCGTGGGTCGGCGTATTATGATCGGGCATACAAACAATCTTTTCCGGACGGAAACATTGGATACCGCGTGCGCGCATTCCCGCAAAGGCCTGCGGACTGGTTACTTCATGACAATAAAGGCGATCTATATATAACTGTGTGGGACCATCTTCCACTTGCTGAACCACGTGGGCATCCCAGATTTTATCAAATAATGTATTCATCAGATTTATTACGATTTTACAATTTATAATTGAGGTTAGTCTTATGATTTGAACTTATTGATACAATCGATATAAGCTTCTACCGATGCGGCAATAATATCCGTATTCGCACCGAAACCATAATAGATATGATTGTCATATTCCACCTGCATGTGTACCTTACCCATATCGTCACTACCTTTGCTGATAGCCTGGATCGTAAATTCCTTCAGTGTCATATGGCGGTCAATGATCTTCTTTAAAGCCTTTATCGCTGCATCTACCGGACCGTTTCCACTAGCAGCCGCTTCAAACTTTTCACCGGAGATATTCAGTCCCAGACTAGCAACCGAACGTACACCTACTCCACTGGTCACTTGCAGATATTCCAGTTTCACGCGGTGGTTCTGTGTGCGGTCTGCACCGGCAAGCACCAGGATATCATCATCATTAATATCCTTCTTCTTATCCGCCAATTTCAGGAAAGCTTCATATACCTTGTCCAGTTGTTCCTGTTCAAGATCCACGCCTAATACCTGCAAACGATTCTTCAAAGCAGCACGTCCGCTACGGGCAGTCAATACGATAGAATTATCGTCGATACCCACATCGTGCGGGTCGATAATTTCGTAAGTCTGCACATTCTTCAACACACCATCTTGATGAATACCCGATGAGTGTGCAAAGGCATTACGACCTACGATAGCCTTGTTAGGCTGCACCGGCATGTTCATCAAGCTTGAAACCATGCGGCTTGTCGGATAAATCTTCTGTGTATTGATGTTCGTTTCAATTTCAATATCTTTATGGCATTTGATAATCATAGCCACTTCCTCAAGCGAAGTATTACCTGCGCGTTCACCGATACCATTGATAGTAACCTCTACCTGGCGGGCACCATTCAGTACACCAGCCATCGTATTTGCAGTAGCCATTCCCAAGTCATTATGACAGTGCGTAGAAAGAATCGCTTTCTCAATACCACTCACATGCTCCATTAAATACTTGATCTTCGCTCCATATTCATCCGGCAGACAGTAACCGGTCGTATCCGGAATGTTCACTACTGTAGCACCCGCTTTAATTACAGCTTCCACCACACGAGCCAGATATTCATTGTCCGTACGACCTGCATCTTCTGCATAGAACTCCACATCATCCACGTAACGGCGGGCATACTTCACAGCAGCTACTGCACGCTCGATGATTTCCTCACGATTGGAATTGAATTTATATTTGATATGCGAGTCCGATGTACCGATACCTGTATGAATACGTTTGTGCTTGGCAAACTTCAGAGCATCTGCAGCTACATCTATATCTTTTTGTACCGCACGGGTCAATGCGCAAATAGTAGGCCATGTCACCGCTTTGGATATTTCAATAACAGAGTTGAAATCTCCCGGACTGGAAATCGGGAATCCAGCTTCAATAACATCCACGCCCAGCAGTTCCAGTGCCTTTGCTACCTGAATCTTTTCCACTGTGTTCAATTGGCATCCCGGGACCTGCTCGCCATCGCGGAGCGTTGTGTCAAAAATAAATAACTTGTCACTCATTTCTTATAGTTTTTTATAAATTATTGCCATTAAAAAAAGCCTTTCGCACTTGGAAGTGAGAAAGGCTTTCGAATATCCTAATCGTTACATATATTCACGCACAGCACTCACTTCCACTAAACCTTGCCAGTAGAATAATAATACCACACAGTAGAATATATGTAAAGTTCTGTATCATTTTTATCTTCTTGTTTTTATTATGACGGTGCAAAGGTATAGATAATTTTGTAGCATACAAACAAATTCGTAACTTTTTTCTCTAAAAAAACATCATTTTATAAGTTTGCTATCAAATAACTCTATAAAGTATAACAAAAAAGGGACATACTTGAACGTATGCCCCTTTTTTATATGATCCTATGTGATAAGAATTACTTCTTGTCGCAAGCTTTATCACATTCTTTTTTCTCTTTGCAGCAAGCTTTTGTGCTATCGCAAGCAACAGAATCTGCCTTGCAGCAAGCTTTTGTTGAATCACATGCCTGTACTTCTTCTACAACTTCAACTTCAGTAGCTTCTACTTCAGTATTAGCTGCCTTTTTGTTACCACAAGAAGTCACGGCGAAAGAAAATGCAACTGCAACAGCTGCCAAAAATAACTTTGTCTTCATCTCTAATTTTGCTTTAAACATTAATAATAAATAGTGCGGCGCAAATATAAGCAAAAAATTAGAATTATACAAATACAAAAAGCCCCCATATCTTTCGACATGGAGGCTTTCCTGAAAAACGGCAACTACCTACTCTCCCACTTGACGCAGTACCATCGGCGTGATCAGGCTTAACTTCTCTGTTCGGAATGGGAAGAGGTGGAACCCTGATGCTATAGTCACCTGAATAAGTCAGACACGATGTAAAAAGTAAAGTCAGAAAACTGAACGTATATATCCGCCATACAAGGCAAGGACCAAAAGTGAACGGGCAATTAGTAATGCTCGGCTATGATGTTACCACCTGTACACCTGCATCCTATCAACGTCATCGTCTTTGACGACCCTAAGAAATCTAATCTTGTGGCTGGCTTCGTACTTAGATGCTTTCAGCACTTATCCAATCCCGACTTAGATACCCGGCAATGCACCTGGCGGCACAACCGGTAAACCAGAGGTCAGTCCAACACGGTCCTCTCGTACTAGTGTCAGAGCCACGCAAATTTCATACGCCCA
>ERZ824600.792-NODE-792-length-45064-cov-3.470039_pt1 | contig 45064 bp, 30 predicted proteins | sample MGYA00519933_ERZ824600 | MGnify/ENA primary metagenome ERZ824600 (study PRJEB31778, sample SAMEA3449178) | human gut metagenome | biome: human gut; feature: human-associated habitat; material: faeces | place: United Kingdom | collected 2010/2012 ... | reverse complement strand
GGGTAGCCATGTGCGAAAACGAGGACGTTCCGCGCATCAGGCAGGGCGAGCGCGAGAGGTACCTGGCAGAGCACCCGGAGCTGGTGCCGGCCGGGCAGCTGCGGCGCAAGGGGCTGCGCGCCCCGGCGGAGGCCCTGGTCTACAACTGCAACGCCCACGAGTACCAGCCCTGGTGCGACCCGGCGAAGGCCGCGCCGCTGCCCGACGAGGAGCTGGAGTGGCGGCGCGAGGCCAGGCGCGTCGCCGAGATGCGCCGACGCGTCCGCCTGCGCTGCCCTGCCTGCGGGCGAGCGGTGGCCAAGAGCGTGCGCCAGGCTCGCAGCGTCTGCCTGCGAGACGGCCTGTGGCACGAGGAGGACGACCGTGTGATCTTGTGCCCGGACTGCAAGCGAGAGCGGGACGAGGCGCGCGAGCGCGCCCGCCGCATCGCGCTGGATGAGCGGCGGGCGGCGCTGGCGTCGGCCGCGAAGGAGCCCGTGCCCCACGTCGAGGGCCCGCTGCCGGCCACCATCGTGCTCGACACCGAGACCACGGGGCTGAGCAGCCGGTTCGACCACCTGCTCACGGTCGACGCAGACAGTTACACCCCCGTCGACAGCACCTACATGACCACGGGCGAGATAGCCCCGGTCGAAGGCACACCGATGGACTTCCGCACCGAAACGGCCGTGGGTGCCCGTCTGCATGAGAACAATGAACAGTTGAAAAACGCAAACGGCTACGACCACAACTGGGTACTGGCCACTGCCGGCGACGCCGAGCGCACCGCCGCCCGGCTGATATCGCCCGAGACAGGCATCTGTCTCACCGTGCGCACCACCGAGCCGGGACTGCAAATCTACTCGGGCAACTTCCTCGACGGCACGGTCAAAGGCAAAGGTGGCATCGTCTACAACCCCCGGACGGCCATCTGCCTCGAAACGCAACATTACCCCGACAGCCCCAACAAACCGCAATGGCCCTCGACCCTGCTGCGCCCCGGCGAGACTTACGAGAGCCTCTGCATCTATGGATTCTCCATCGCTGAATAACCTGTTTTTTTATAAACCTTAAACAACGAATATTGTGGAAACATTAGACTGGATTGTCATCGGGCTCTTCTGTGTAGCCCTTGCGGGCATCATCGTATGGGTGATGCGCCAGAAACAAGACGACTCGAAAGATTACTTCCTCGGTGGCCGCGACGCCACCTGGATTGCCATCGGTGCCTCGATTTTTGCCTCGAACATCGGCTCCGAACACCTCATTGGCCTCGCCGGCGCCGGCGCGTCGAGCGGCATGGCCATGGCCCACTGGGAGATACAGGGGTGGATGATACTGATACTGGGCTGGGTGTTTGTACCGTTCTACTCGCGCAGCATGGTCTACACGATGCCCGAGTTTCTCGAACGCCGCTACAACCCCCAGTCGCGTACGATACTCTCGCTCATCTCGCTCATCAGCTATGTACTCACCAAGGTGGCCGTGACGGTCTATGCCGGCGGACTGGTCTTCCAGCAGGTCTTCGGCATCGACACGCTGTGGGGCATCGACTTCTTCTGGATTGCCGCCATCGGACTGGTGGTCATCACCGCCCTCTATACCATCTTCGGCGGCATGAAATCGGTACTCTACACCTCGGTGCTGCAAACCCCCATTCTCCTGCTCGGCTCGCTTATTATCCTGGTACTCGGATTCAGGGAGCTCGGCGGCTGGGACGAGATGATGCGCATTTGCAGCAACGTTACCGTCAACGACTACGGCGACTCGATGACCGACCTCATACGCAGCAACAACGACCCCAACTTCCCGTGGCTGGGTGCGCTCATCGGCTCGTCGATTATCGGCTTCTGGTACTGGTGCACCGACCAGTACATCGTGCAACGTGTACTCTCGGGTAAGAACCAGAAAGAGGCCCGCCGCGGAACCATCTTCGGTGCCTATCTCAAACTGCTGCCCGTCTTTCTCTTCCTCATTCCCGGCATGATAGCCTTTGCCCTGCACCAGAAATCGCTGGCAGCCGGCGGCGAAGGATTCCTGCCGATACTGGCCAGCGGCATGCATAATGCCGACGCCGCCTTCCCCTCCCTGGTATCGAAACTGCTGCCCGCCGGCGTGAAAGGTATCGTGGTGTGCGGTATCCTGGCCGCCCTCATGAGCTCGCTGGCCTCGCTCTTCAACTCCTCGGCCATGCTCTTCACCATCGACTTCTACAAACGCTTCCGCCCCAACACCCCCGAGAAAAAACTGGTGGTGATAGGTCAGGTGGCCACCGTGGTCATCGTGCTGCTGGGCATCTTGTGGATACCCATCATGCGCAGCGTGGGCGATGTGCTCTATGCCTACCTGCAAGACGTGCAGTCGGTACTGGCTCCCGGTATCGCCGCCGCCTTCCTCCTGGGTATCTGCTGGAAACGCGCCTCGGCCAAGGGCGGTATGTGGGGACTGCTTGCCGGCATGATTATCGGTCTCACCCGACTGGGTGCCAAGGTCTACTACTCCACGGCCGGAGCTGCCGCCGGCGACAGCCTCTTCAAATACCTCTTCTACGACCTCAACTGGCTCTTCTTCTGCGGCTGGATGTTCCTCTTCTGCCTCCTCGTGGTCATCGTGGTGAGCTACTGCACCGAGGCTCCCTCGCAAGAGAAAATCAAAGGTCTCGTCTTCGGCACCTCTTCGCCCGAACAACGGGCCGAAACCCGCGCCAGCTGGAACAAGTGGGACATCATTCACACCTGCATCATTCTGGCCATAACCATCGCCTTCTACTGGTATTTCTGGTAATTAATCTCTCCACCGTCCGCGCGGCATTTTCGCCCGTGCGGGCGGTCCTAACAACAGACTATGTCGTATTATCACTCCGAAATCAAGCACTACGTTGCGGTAGACTGCGTCATCTTCGGCTTCCAGCAGGGCTCGCTCCACCTGCTCCTGCTCAAACGCAAGATGGAACCGGCCCAGGGGCAATGGTCGCTCATGGGAGGTTTCGTGCGCGAAGGCGAGAGTGTCGACGAGGCCGCCAAGCGGGTGCTGGCCGAGCTCACCGGTCTCGAAAATCTCTACATGGAGCAGGTACACACCTTCGGTGCCATCGACCGCGACCCCGGCGAGCGGGTCGTCTCGGTGGTCTACTACGCCCTCATCAACATCGACGAGTACGACCGCGAATCGGTGCATCAGCACAACGCCTACTGGGTAAACATCGACGAAGTGCCCCCCCTCATCTTTGACCACGAAGAGATGGTGGCCATGGCCCGGGAGAAGATGAAACAGAAAGCAGCCCGCGAGCCGATAGGCTTCAACCTGCTGCCCGAACTCTTCACCCTCACCCGCCTGCAAAACCTCTACGAAGCCATCTACGGCGAGGCCATTGACAAACGCAACTTCCGCAAGCGCGTGGCCGAGATGGACTGCATCGAGAAGACCGACAAAATCGACAAGGAATCGTCGAAACGGGGCGCCTCGCTCTACCGCTTCAACGCCAATGTCTACCGACACACCAACACGAAATTCAAACTTTAACACCCTACCGCTATGTTAGAATCGTTGAAAGAAAAAGTATTCCGTGCCAACCTCGACCTGGTCAAGCACGGGTTGGTTATCTTCACCTGGGGAAACGTCTCGGCCATCGACCGGGAAAACAATCTTGTCGTCATCAAGCCCTCGGGCGTGAGTTACGAAACAATGGTAGCCTCAGACATGGTGGTGGTCGACCTCGACGGCAACGTCATCGAAGGCGGCCTGCGCCCCTCGTCCGACACCCCCACGCACCTCATGCTCTATAAAGCCTTCGAGGGCATCGGCGGCATCGTACACACCCACTCGACCTATGCCACCGCCTGGGCACAGGCCGGCCGCGCCATACCCAACATCGGGACGACGCACGCCGACTACTTCCACGACGCCATACCCTGCACCGACGAGATGTCGCGTGCCGAGGTCGAAGGCAATTACGAAAAGGAGACCGGCCGCGTCATCGTCAGATGTTTCAAAAACATCGACCCGCTGCACACCCCCGGAGCTCTCGTGCGCAACCACGGCCCCTTTGCCTGGGGCAAAGATGCCGCCGACGCCGTACACAACGCCGTAGTCATGGAACAGGTGGCCCAGATGGCCTATCTCTCCTACCAAATCAACCCCGAACTCACCATGAACCCCCTGCTCGTCGAGAAGCATTTCAGCCGCAAGCACGGCCCCAATGCCTACTACGGACAGAAAAAATAACCCCTACTGTATCAACAAACAAAAAAAATAACACGCTATGAAAGGATTTGAAAATTTTGAAGTCTGGTTTGTAACCGGAGCCCAACTGCTCTACGGAGGCGATGCCGTCATCGCCGTCGACGCCCACTCCAACGAAATGGTAAAGGGGCTCAACAACTCGGGCAACCTGCCCGTAAAGGTGGTGTACAAAGGCACCGTCAACTCGGCCCGTGAAGTGACCGAGACACTGAAAGCCGCCAACAACGACCCGCACTGCATCGGCGTCATCACCTGGATGCACACCTTCTCGCCGGCCAAGATGTGGATACACGGCCTGCAAGAGCTGCGCAAACCGCTGCTGCACTTCCACACCCAGTTCAACAAGGAGATACCCTGGGAGACCATGGACATGGACTTCATGAACCTCAACCAGTCGGCACACGGCGACCGCGAATTCGGCCACATCGTCACCCGCATGCGCAAAAACCGCAAGGTGGTCGTAGGCCACTGGCAAGACCCCGCCGCTCAGGCCAAAATCGCCGTGTGGATGCGGGTGGCTGCCGCCTGGGCCGACGCACAGGATATGCGCATCATCCGTTTCGGCGACCAGATGAACAACGTAGCTGTTACCGACGGCGACAAGGTCGAAGCCGAAATGCGGCTGGGCTATCACGTCGACTACTACCCCATTGCCGACCTCGTGGCCGTGCAAGACCAGGTAACCGAAGCCGAGGTCGATGCCCTCGTGGCCGAATACGAGAAAGAGTATGACCTCGCCCCCAACTGCCAGGCCGGCGGCAAAGACCGCCAGCAGGTGCGCAACGCCGCCCGCGAAGAGATAGCCCTGCGCCGTTTCCTCCAAGAAAAAGGAGCCAAGGCCTTCACCACCAACTTCGACGACCTGGCCGGTGTCGACCAGCTGCCCGGCCTCGCCTGCCAGCGTCTCATGGCCGAGGGTTACGGTTTCGGCGCCGAAGGCGACTGGAAGACGGCCGCCCTCTACCGCACCATGTGGTTCATGGGTCAGGGTCTGCCCCGCGGCTGCTCCTTCCTCGAAGACTATACCCTCAACTTCGACGGCAAAAAGAGCGCCATACTGCAAGCCCACATGCTCGAAGTGTGCCCCCTCATTGCCGAACACAAACCCAAACTCGAAGTACACCCCCTCGGCATCGGCGGCAAGAACGACCCGGCCCGCCTCGTCTTCACCTCGAAACAGGGTGCCGGCGTGGCCGCCACGATTGTCGATATGGGCAACCGCTTCCGCCTCATCGTCAACGAGGTCGACTGCATCAAGTCGAAAGAGCTGCCCAAACTGCCGGTAGCCTCGGCACTGTGGATTCCGCGCCCCAGCTTTGAAGTAGGAGCCGCCGCCTGGATACTGGCCGGAGGCACGCACCACACCTCGTTCTCCTACGACCTCACCACCGAATACCTCGAAGACTATGCCGACATGGCCGGCATCGAGATGGTGGTCATCGACGCCAACACGACCATACCGCAATTCAAGAAAGAGTTGCGCCTCAACGAGATTTACTACATGCTCAACAAAGCCCTCTGCTAAAACCGAACGATTATGAGTAAATATGTCATAGGACTCGACTACGGCAGCGACTCGGCCCGGGCCATCGTCGTCGACGCGGCAACGGGCCGACAGCTCGCCTCGTCGGTCAAGTACTACCCCCGCTGGAAAGCCGGGAAATATTGCGACCCCGCCGCCAACCGTTACCGCCAGCACCCGCTCGACTACATCGAAGTGCTCGAAGCCTCGGTGCGCGAAGCACTGGCTGCCTGCCCCGCCGGAACGGCGGAGCAGGTGGTGGGCATCGCCTTCGACACGACAGGCAGCACGCCGGCCTTTACCGACGAGAGCGGTACGCCGCTGGCACTGCTGCCCGAACTGGCGGAGAACCCCAACGCCATGTTTGTCTTGTGGAAAGACCACACCGCCGTGAAAGAGGCCGCCGAAATCAACGACCTCGCCCATCGCTGGCACACCGACTACACCGCCTACGAAGGGGGCATCTACTCCTCGGAATGGTTCTGGGCCAAGGCGCTCCATATCCTGCGCGAAGACCCGCAGGTGCGGGCCAAGGCCTACTCCATCGTAGAGTATTGCGAATGGCTGCCCGCACTCATCACCGGCGTGAAACACAGCCGCGACATCGTGCGCAGCCGCTGCGCGTGCGGCCACAAGGCCATGTGGCACGAGAGCTGGGGCGGGCTGCCCGACGAAGAGTTCCTCACCACGCTCGACCCGCTGCTGGCCGGATTCCGCGACCGCCTCTTCGACAAGACCGAGACGGCCGACAAGCCGGTAGGCACCCTCTCGCCCGAATGGGCCGAGCGACTGGGACTGTCGACCGACGTCGTCGTGGCCGGCGGAGCCTTCGACTGCCACATGGGAGCCGTGGGGGCCAACATCGCCCCGCACACCTTCGTGCGTGTCATCGGCACATCGACCTGCGACGTGATGGTGGCTTCCTACGAAGAGGTAGGCGACAAGCTCATTCGGGGCATCTGCGGGCAGGTCGACGGCTCGGTGATTCCCGGCATGATAGGGCTCGAAGCAGGCCAGTCGGGATTCGGCGATGTCTATGCCTGGTTCAAGCGGCTGCTCGAATATCCGCTCCGCGAAATCCTGTCCAAATCGGAAATCATCGACAATGCCACAAAAGAGAAACTCATCGAGGAGACGGCCGACCAGATTATACCCCGCCTCACGGCCGAGGCCGAAAAACTGCCCGTAGGCGAGAACGCCCTCCTCGCCACCGACTGGCTCAACGGCCGCCGCACCCCCGATGCCAACCAGTTGCTCAAAGGCACCCTGTCGGGTCTCACCCTCGGCAGCGACGCGCCCCGCATCTTCCGGGCCCTGGTCGAGGCAACGGCTTTCGGGTCGCGGGCCATCGTCGAGCGGTTCCGCAGCGAAGGAGTGCGCATAGACCATGTAACGGGCATCGGCGGCATCGCCCTGAAATCGCCCTTTGTGATGCAGACACTCAGCGACGTACTCAATATGCCCATCAAGGTATGCCGCACCGATCAGGCCTGCGCGCTCGGTGCCGCCATGTTCGCCGCCACCGCCGCCGGAATCTACCCGACAATCGAAGAAGCACAAGCTGCCATGAACTCAGGATATGCGGCCGAATACCGCCCCAATGCAAAAAATGTAGTCGAATATCAAAAAATGTACGAAAAATATTGTAATTTAGGGGCGTTTACCGAAAAGGTGCTCTATTCGCAAGCCGAAAATATCTAAATAAATACCTAATGGACAACAAAGTAACTAATCTGGCAGCCGACAACATTCGCATTTTGGCTGCCTCTATGGTTGAAAAAGCCAACTCGGGCCACCCCGGAGGAGCCATGGGCGGAGCCGATTTTGTCAACATTCTTTTCTCGGAATATCTGGTGTACGACCCCGAAAATCCCCGTTGGGAAGGTCGCGACCGTTTCTTCCTCGACCCGGGACACATGTCGCCCATGCTCTACTCGGTACTGGCCCTCACCGGCAAGTTCACCATGGAAGAGCTGAGCCAGTTCCGCCAATGGGACAGCCCCACGCCGGGCCACCCCGAAGTGAACGTCATGCGCGGCATCGAAAACACCTCGGGCCCGCTGGGTCAGGGACACACCTTTGCCGTGGGAGCCGCCATCGCCGCCAAGTTCCTCAAAGCCCGTCTCGGCGAGGTGATGAACCAGACGATATATGCCTACATCTCCGACGGCGGTGTACAGGAAGAGATTTCGCAAGGCGCCGGCCGTCTGGCAGGCCACCTGGGACTCGACAACCTCATCATGTTCTACGACTCCAACGACATACAGCTCTCGACGGCCACCAACGCCGTGACCAGCGAAGATGTCGCCAAGAAATACGAAGCCTGGGGCTGGAAAGTTCTCGAAATCAACGGTAACGACCCCGACGAAATACGCCGTGCCCTCAACGAAGCCCGTGAGGTGAAGGGCCAACCCACCCTCATCATCGGCAAGACCGTCATGGGTAAGGGTGCCCGCAAGGCCGACGGCAGCAGCTACGAAAACAACTGCGCCACCCACGGTGCCCCCCTCGGCGGAGATGCCTACGTCAACACCATCAAGAACCTGGGCGGAGACCCGGAAAATCCCTTCCATGTCTTCCCCGAAGTGCAGGCCCTCTACGCCGCCCGTGCCGAAGAGCTCAAAAAAATCGTGGCCGAGCGCTACGCCGCCCGCGACGCCTGGGCCAAGGCCAACCCCGAACTGGCCGCCAAGATGGAGAGCTGGTTTGCCGGTAACGTACCTGCCGTCGACTGGGCAGCCATCGAGCAGAAACCCGGCGCCGCCACACGTGCCGCATCGGCCACCGTACTCGGTGCCCTGGCCACACAGGTAGAGAACATGATTGTCGCCTCGGCCGACCTCTCCAACTCCGACAAGACCGACGGCTTCCTGAAAAAGACCCACGCCTTCACGCGCGACGACTTCTCGGGAGCCTTCCTCCAAGCCGGCGTGTCGGAGCTCACCATGGCCTGCTGCGCCATAGGTATGGCCCTGCACGGCGGTGTGATACCGGCCTGCGCCACCTTCTTTGTATTCTCCGACTACATGAAACCGGCAGCCCGCATGGCGGCTCTCATGGAGACCCCCGTGAAGTTCATCTGGACCCACGACGCCTTCCGTGTAGGCGAAGACGGCCCCACGCACGAACCGGTAGAACAGGAAGCCCAGATACGACTCCTCGAAAAACTCAAAAACCACAAGGGCCACAACTCGATGCTGGTACTGCGCCCGGCCGACGCCGAAGAGACCACCGTGGCCTGGCGACTGGCCATGGAGAACACCACCACTCCCACGGCGCTCATCTTCTCGCGGCAGAACATCGCCAACCTGCCCGCCGGTAACGATTACAGCCTCGTAGCCAAAGGTGCCTACATCGTGGCCGGCTCCGATGCCAACCCCGACGTGGTGCTGGTAGCATCGGGTTCGGAAGTATCGACCCTCGTGGCCGGTGCCGAGAAACTCCGCGCCGAAGGCATCAAGGTGCGCATCGTATCGGCTCCGTCGGAAGGACTCTTCCGCAACCAGAGCAAAGAATACCAGGAAAGCGTTATCCCCACAGGAGCCAAGGTATTCGGCCTCACCGCCGGACTGCCCGTCACCCTCGAAGGGCTGGTAGGCGCCAACGGCAAGGTATTCGGTCTCGAATCGTTCGGCTTCTCGGCCCCCTACAAGGTACTCGACGAGAAACTCGGCTTCACCGCCCAGAACGTCTACGACCAGGTAAAAGCCCTGCTGGCCTAACCGCTCGGCATCATTTAATACAAGGTAAGAAAGCCGGTCCGCTATGTTAGCGGACCGGCTTTTTGCGTCTAAACCTACCCCTCCATCTGCAAATCGACTACGAAAGTCAGCCCCTTGCACCGTCGTGAATATCATCGGGTTGCACCGCGACATGGAACCTGCCACCACGTTTCCAGCCCGCGTGAAGAGAGCCGACAATCAATCACAACAGTTTTTTAGTCAACAAGTTATAAACAGAAATATGAAATTAATAAAAAATTTCTGTCGAAAAATTTTGACTGAAAATATTTGATATATATCTTTGCCGCAAAAACAAATAGGTCTTTACGTCACGCTATTCAGGAAAAAGTACACTCTTAAAATACCAATAATTAACATAAATAACAAAAAACCACTAACCAAATTTGGGAAATTATGAAAAAAAAGTTTCTAACAGGAATGTTACTGGGGACGCTGGCTCTGTCGGCTACCCCGTTTGTTGTGGGCTGTTCCGACGATGACGACATCAGCCGTCTGGAAGAACAGATGGCAACCAACCAGAACACGGCAACCGTCGACAAGAACGAGTTGCTCAACCTCATCAACGAGACCAAAGCCGCTCTCGAAGAACAACTCGAACTGGCTGTCTCGGGTAAGGCCGACAGCCAGGAGGTCATCGACCTACAAGCCAAGGTTACCGCTCTTACCGAACAGCTCAACGCGGCTTCGGAGGGTGCTGCCGAGCAGATTACTTCGCTCATCGAGCAAATCAACGGCCTGGTAGCCGATGTCAATAAGGTATCGGGCGACCTCGATGCCCAGAAAGTAGAACTCGAAGGCGAAATCGCTGCCGTGAAGGAGGCTCTCGACAAAGCCAACGCCGACAACAGCGCAAGCACCCAGGATCTGAAAGACCAACTCGCTTCGCTGAAAGACGAACTGGCCAAGCTCAACGAGCAGGTGGGTGGTGTCGATGGCGCTCTCGACGCTCAGAAACAGGAACTCCAGAATCAGATTGCCGCTGTCGAGAAAGAACTCGGCGATGCCGTCGCTGTCAACAGCGAAAAAATCGCAACGATGACCGAAGACCTGACCGACCTGCAAAACGAACTCAAAAATGTAAATACGCTGATTGAGAAAAACGGCGAATCGATTGCCGACCTCACGCTGAAAATCGAAAACCTCGAAGGGCTCACCGCCAAAGTTGAGGCCCTCGAAAGCAGCAGCGAAGGCTACGCCAGCGATATCAACGAAATCAACACCACACTTCAATCGATTGTCTCGGGCAATGCTACCATTGAGCAGGAGTTGCGCGGAAAAATCGACGCCCTCTCGCAGCAGATGAGCTCGCTCGTGGCCGAGAGCGATTTCAGCGCACTGGCCGAACGGGTTACGGCTCTCGAAACCTATAAAAACGGAGTTCTGCAAACGGCTCTCAACGGAAAGGCCGATGCCGACGACCTCTCAGCCGCCCTGTTACGCATCACCACGCTCGAAGGGAACATGGGCTCCTACGACCTGAGTGCCATTGATGCCGAAATAGAGCAATTGAAGAGCAACTACAACAACATTATCAGCATGATCAACGCTCAGATTCAGAGCTTCATGTATATTCCTGCCTCGGCCGACCGCACCGTAGATTTCAGCTACCTCCTGCTCGACATACACGAAGCTGAGGTTGAAGAAGGCGAAGACCCCTATGCCGACGGCACCTACAAGCAACTGGCCTCGCCGGTGAAAAAAGAGCTGCGCTTCCGCGTATCGCCGGCTGCCGCCGCTGCCGACTTTGCCGACAACTACACCGTGTCGTTTGAGAAATACCAGCAACGCTCCATCGACGACGATGTGTTTGCCATCGAGTTGGAAAGCGCCGATGCCACTACCGGTATCGTTACCTTCTCGGTTACCGTGGCCAACCCCGAATCGTTGACCGACGGTACCACGGCCTGGTCGTCTTGCCTCTTTGTGAGAAGCGCCGAGTCGGATTCGGTAATGACCGACCTCTCTTCGGACTTCTTCACTCTGACCGCCGAGATCGAGAAAATCGAGGGTATCTATGCCAACTCCGAGAGCAACGTATCGGGTGAACTCGTGGTAGAAGATGCCGAATCGATCAGCTATCCGCTCATTTTGTGCGATAACGACGGTGCCTTCTCTTCATACGAAAACCTGCTCGACAGCTACGACATTGCCTACTCGGTAGCCTACAAACTCGTATCAGACAACGCAGACTTCTTCACATTCACCACCGAAGGAAATGCCGCCTCGATAGCCGTTGCCCAGCCGCTCAACTCGGCCAGCTACGATAAGACGGCCCACATCGAAGCTACCCTCACGGTAACGGCCGAAGGCAAGAACTACGACTTCGTTACCACCTACCAGACCGTTACGCTGGTTGCAAAAACTGTATTTGAAGGCACACTGGCACCCATCAGCTTCAAGTTTGAAGAGGGTCTCGACAAGACTTTCTCCATCGACGAGATTGCCGAGTGCGTAGGTATAGACAAGGCCCTTCTCACCACCGACAACTTCACACAAGAAGCATTGAGCGGCGTAACCGGCCTTACAGCAACCTGGTCGGCAGAGGGTATAAAACTGGAAGTTGCCGAGAACACGGGTATAACACTGCCTGAGGGCAACATTGTAACCATCACCCTGAACGGTCAAAGCGGACAAAGTGGCAAGACCATCACGCTCGACGTTACCATCGACCAGGTAATGCCCGCCATGCACACCTTCCTGACGAAAGAAGATGACTTCGGTACCCAGATTCTGTACAACTACGACGACACCGAGGGTTGGAGTGCAAGTCTCGATATCAAAGACTTCTTCAACGACACCCAGAATGCCGACACGCTCGAAAAATATTACGGCGCAGGAGCATTTACCATCGATTATACCGTAGCTGTTATCGGCGAAGATGAAGAGGGTGATGAGACGGTAACAACCGTAAGCGACGGCGGTACCCAAGCAGGTGTAAGCCTTAGCGACGGCGTAATCACCATCGATAACGATGCCTATGCAGGTAACGTCATCAGAGTAACGGCCGAAGCTGACCTGACCAGCACCGGAGCCGAAATCGCCACCCCGAAAGTAATCGAGTTTACCGTACAACCCATCGCTACCCGATGGAGCCAGGCCGGCGCTCCCGCCACACTGGGCAAAGGTGAATCTATCGACCTGGCCAAAGGGCTCATGCTCTCGACCACGGTTGGTGCCAAACTCGACGCTCTCAACGGTGTAGTCGACGAGATTACCTTGTGGAAAGACGGTGCCGACTATACCACAGCCAACGACGCAACAAGTGGTTCGGCCGAAGAGAATGCACTGGCCACGGCATTCGGTACCAGCAAAAATCTGACAACGGTTTACGGTGTTGACAACTTCACTGTCAGCTACGAGATTGTCGAAGGCGATGCCTATGTAACGCTCTCGGGCAGCACCATCACGATGAAAGATCTCGAAACGGCTCCCAACAAGGACGTTACCATCAAGGCCGAAATTACCATTGCTCCCACCCTGTGGGGTGTAAGCGGTATGCCCGCCAACGGAACGACAACCGTAACCTTTACCATTCCGCAAGCCGAATGGTCGAAATAACAACCAGTTACCCCCCCTGACATAAGGAAATCCTGACCGAACTTTTTCCTTACTGTCCTACTGCCGGTGAGATGTGAATCCCGCCGGCAGTCTCTTTTTTAAAGACCCCTTAAAGGAAAATCCACACAAAACACACAAAAAATCCACATCTGCTACAAAAAAAGAAACGTTATTTGTAGTCGATATAACTTTTCTCTATTTTTGCATAAATACTTAATGATGCCCATGAAGAAACAACTTATTGCCTGCTTATGCGCCGGGCTGTGTCTACTCACCGTCGAGGCGCAAGATGTACTCCCCTACCAAAATGCCAACCTCTCGCCCGCCGAACGGGCCGAAGACCTGCTGCACCGTCTCACGCTGAAAGAGAAGGTGTCGCTCATGAAAAACGGCTCGGCCGCTGTCGACCGGCTGGGGATTCCGGCCTACGACTGGTGGAACGAAGCACTGCATGGCGTGGGACGCGCCGGGCTGGCTACCGTCTTCCCGCAAACCATAGGTATGGCCGCCACCTTCGACGACCAGGCCGTGTATGAAACATTCGATATCGTATCGGACGAGGCACGCGCCAAACATCACCATTTCAAAAACACCCAAGACCGGTTGAAACGCTACCAGGGTCTCACTTTCTGGACCCCTAACATCAACATCTTCCGCGACCCGCGCTGGGGACGCGGCCAGGAGACCTACGGCGAAGACCCCTATCTTACCGGACGCATGGGCGTAGCCGTCGTTCTGGGTCTGCAAGGCGACACGACCGCCCGTTACAACAAGTTGCACGCCTGCGCCAAACACTTTGCCGTACACAGCGGCCCGGAGTGGAACCGCCACTCGTTCGACGCCGAAAACATATCGCCCCGCGACCTGTGGGAGACCTACCTGCCGGCCTTCAAGGAGCTGGTGCAGGAGGCTCACGTCAAGGAGGTGATGTGTGCCTACAACCGCTACGAGGGCGAACCCTGCTGCGGCAGCAAACAACTGCTCATACACATTCTGCGTGAACAGTGGGGCTACCGCGACATCGTAGTCTCGGATTGCAGCGCCATTACCGACTTCTTTAAAAAGAACCACCACGAGACCCACCCCTCGAAAGAGGCCGCTTCGGCCGACGCCGTAATCAGCGGCACCGACCTCGAATGTGGCAGCAACTACTCGTCGCTGGTACAGGCCGTGCGCCAAGGCCTCATCACCGAAGCCCAAATCGACACCTCGGTGCGCCGCCTGCTGAAAGCCCGTTTCGAACTGGGTCTTCTCGACCCCGACAGCCTTGTGCCCTGGTCGAAGATTCCCTACTCGGTAGTCGACTGCGACAAACACAAGGCCAAAGCCCTCGAAATGGCCCGCAAGAGCATGACCCTCCTCTATAACAAAGCGGGCATACTCCCCCTCGAAAAGGGCAAACGCATCGCCGTGGTGGGACCCAATGCCGCCGACTCGGTAATGCAGTGGGGCAACTACAACGGATTCCCCTCGCACACCACCACCCTGCTCCTCGGGTTGCAGGAGAAAGGTATCGACTTCACCTACCAGAAAGGGTGCAACTGGGTGGAAGACAAGATTTTCAACAGCGTGTTCGACCGCTGCACCTCTCATGGAAAGACCGGTTTCTCGGCTACCTACTGGAACAACACCGAGATGCAGGGCGAAGCGGTAACCCGCACGCACGTCTCGCTGCCGTTTAACTTCGACATCGGCGGTGCCGACGGATTCGCCGCAGGCGTGTCGCTCTACGACTTCTCGGGCCGCTACACCGCCACCTTTACCCCCGAGCGCGACGGTGAATATGTATTCACGCTCTCGGCCAACGACGGATTCCGCCTCATCGTCGACAGCGACACCCTCTCCAATCTCTGGTACGACTCACAATCGCGTGCCAACAACGAAATAAAATTCACGGCCGAAGGCGGCCGCTCCTACAACGTCGTTGTAGAATATGTACAGGGCGGCGGCGAAGGCCACCTGCGCTTCGACGTAGGCCAGTACAACAGTGTCGACCCCGACGCACTGGCCCGCAGCATCGACGAAGATGTTGTAATCTTTGCCGGTGGCATCACCCCCCGCCTCGAAGGCGAGGAGATGCGGGTGAACTATCCCGGCTTCAAGGGGGGCGACCGCACCGTCATCGAACTGCCCCAGGTGCAGAGAGAGGTAATCAAAGCACTGAAAAAAGCCGGCAAGAAGGTGATTCTCGTACTCAACTCGGGTAGCGCCATCGGTCTCGAAGAGGAGCTGCCCTGCGTCGATGCCATTCTGCAAGCCTGGTATCCGGGACAGGCCGGCGGCACAGCCGTAGCCGATGTACTCTTCGGCGACTACAACCCGGCCGGACGTCTGCCCGTTACCTTCTACAAGAATACGGCCCAGCTGCCCGACTTTGAAGATTACAACATGACGGGCCGCACCTACCGCTACATGACCGAAGAGCCCCTCTTCCCCTTCGGCCACGGCCTGAGCTACACGACCTTTGACTACGGAAAGGCCTCCATCGCCAAAAAGATAAAGGCAGGCAAGGCCAGCGACATCACCATCACACTCACCAACAGCGGCAGCCGCGATGGCGACGAGGTGATACAGGTCTATGTTCGCAACCTGCAGGACCCGCAGGGGCCGAAAAAATCGTTGCGTGCCTTCAAGCGTGTACACCTCAAAGCCGGCGAAACACAGAAAGTGCGCATCGATCTGCGACCCACGACATTCGACTTCTTCGACCCGGCCACCGGCTCGGTATGGTGCAAACCGGGAAAATATGAAATCCTCTACGGCGGAACATCGGACGACAAGGCGCTGAAATCGGTTACCGTGACCGTACGGTAAGCACTCCGTCGCTCTCCGAAACAGAAAACGGCGTATGCCCCTCGTGGGGTATACGCCGTTTTTTACTGTCGCAAGGAACCGCCGACTGTCAGCTCTGCTTGTACTCGGTGGGCGACATGCCCGTGCGCCGCTTGAAATAGGTGCCGAAAAACGACTGGTTGGGAAAATTGAGGTAATAGGCTATCTGCTGAATACTCATCGAGGAATATTTCAACAGGTTCTTGGCTTCGAGAATGACACACTCGTCAATCCACTCGGCCGCCGACCGTCCGCTTACCTGCTTGATAATCGTCGTCAAGTACTTAGGAGTAATATGCAACAGTGAGGCGTAAAAGCCTAGCGAACGCTCCTGGCAATAGTGCTGTTGCAACTGTATCAGGAATTCCTTGAAATACTCCTCTCCCCGATTCTTGGTGGGAGCGACAACATTTTCACTACGCATACGAAGTACCCGCTCGAAGATAGCACACAGCTTGTAAATAGCCACACTCGTGTATCCACGCAAAATTTCCTTTTGATAGACCTTTCCCGAAAGATTCTCCATCTCCCGTTCTATCGTGGCAAAAATCTGCCGTATGTCGTCAAGCTCCTCAGGCAGAATCGTCATGCACGGATTGTCGAGCAAGTGGATAAATTGCGGGAGGATACTTTTCAAGTCGATATGCACATCGCGAAGGAATGTTTCGTCGAATGCTATCAGATGAATCACACTGTCTTCTATCTCATCGACCTTGACAATCGTATTGGAGGCATTGATATAAAGCATGTTTTCCCGCAAGGTATACTGTCGGAGATTGGAGGTGAACTTGGCCTGCCCCTTCTCGCAGATAACAACCATAACCGCATCTACCCGACATGGATATTGAAACAACGGTATGCCACTATGTATCGTATCACTTTTATTGATGTTGTGATAAGTAGACACCAAACAACCTTCATGAAACGAAGCCCGCAATACTTTGGCTGTCTTGTACAACTCCTGCAAGGAGAAACTCATAATGTCTTTTTTTCCCATAGCCACTGTTTTTACATCGCAAATATAGAAATTTCTGAATAACCAATTCCTTATTTACTCTTTTTTTTGCCTTTACAGACACCGAAATAAGACTTTTCGTACCATTTCGGGTATAAAACGTCCACCGAAGGCCCTATTTACACCATATATAGGAGATATAAAACAGCACTGGCAATCTGTGCGTAAGCCATGCAATATGCAAAAAATCATAATAATTGTCTATATATGCGCATTTTAAAATGCATACAAAGCATTTATTCACCCGTTACACAAAGTTGTTCATTTTGTCTTATACAGAAATACAAAAAGATATTTTGAACAATAACAACGAATTTAAAATATCCGTTCCGCCATTGTTATGCTTTTCCTTTGCAGAAAAAATTTAACAACACGGATTATGCACACAACACACACCTTATGGATGGCAGCCACCCTACTGCTGCTTCCATCGTTAAACAGTTGTCAGGGAAAAAGTACAACCACCCGAGAAGAGGTTGCCCCAGTAAAGATAAGCACACTCACCGTCGAGGCCGAACAGCGACACAACGAACACCGCTACTCGGGAACCGTCGAAGCCGCCAACAGCACGGCACTCAGCTTCACTATGCCGGGCAACGTACAGAGTATCGGCGTAAACGTCGGCGACCGGGTCGAAGCGGGCGACCTTATCGCCACCATCGATTCGAGCACAACGGCCAGCAGCTACAAAGCGGCCCTGTCGGCCCGGCAGCAGGCCGAAGACGCCTACGCCCGCATGAAAACGCTATACGAGAAAGGCAGCCTGCCCGAAATAAAATGGATCGATATACAGAACAAGCTGCAACAGGCCCGGTCTCTGGAAGAGATTGCGCGCAAGAATCTGCACGACTGTAAACTATACGCCCCCTACACGGGAATTGTCGCCGAAAAATCCATCGAGGTGGGACAAACCGTATCGCCTGGCCTGCCCGTCGTGAAGATTGTATCGGGCGACCGGCTGAAAGTAAAATTCTCCGTAGCCGAAAACGAAATAGCCGACATACACCTCGGCACCCGGGCCGTGGTAACCGTAGGTGCTCTCGACAACCGTCGCTTCCCGGGCGTGATAACAGAAAAGGGGATAGTGGCCCACCCGCTCTCGCGCTCCTACGAGGTGAAGGTGTCGCTCGACCATACCGACGCCGACCTCATGCCCGGCATGGTAACAGAGGTAGGCATCGAAAACAAGAAGGCCTCGTGGCAGTATGTCGTGCCGGCACAGGTGGTGCAGCTCGACGAGAAGAACCGTACGTTTGTGTGGATTGAGCAGGAGGGCAAGGCCCGGAAACGCTACATCGAGTGCGGCCCCTTCGCCACAGATGGCGTAACGGTCGTATCGGGATTGGAAAACGGCGACAGAGTCATCGTCGAAGGTCGACAGAAGGTGTGCGAAAACATACCGGTAACTTTATAAAAGAACAACGATGAAAAAGAAACGCAACGCAGTAGAATGGGCCATGCATTACCGCCAGATTATCATTCTGGCCGTATGCTGCCTTATCGCTTTCGGCATTTACAGCCTGCCGAACATGCAGAAGAACGAATTTCCCGACTTCACGATAAGACAGGGTCTTGTCGTAGCCGTGGCTCCGGGAAATACGGCCGAGGAGATGGTCGAGCAGGTAACCAAACCGCTCGAAGAGTATATCTTCGGCTACAAGGAGGTAAAGAAAGAGAAAACCTTCTCTACCACCCGCCCCGGCATCGTGTACATACAGGTACAGCTCAACGACGAGCTCAACAACAAGGACGAGTTTTGGAGCAAGTTCAAACACGGTGTCGCCACCTTCAAGGCCCAACTTCCGTCGAACGTACTGGCCGTACAGGTGGTCGACGACTTCGGCGACACCTCGGCCCTGCTCATCACGATGGAGAGCGAAGAGAAGACCTACCGTGAGCTGGACGGCTACATGGACGACCTGCAAAGCCGGCTGCGCCGCATCAACAGCATCGGGCGCATGACGGTGAGCGGCATGCAGAAAGAGCAGATTTCGGTCTATCTCGACAACAACAAACTCTCGCAATACGGACTGAACAGCCAGAGTCTGGCCGTCGCCCTCTTCTCAAAAGGGTTCATCACAACCGGCGGGGAGATAACGACCCCCGGCAACATCATGCCCGTGTATGTGGCCCAGTCGCTCAACACCGTGCGCGACGTGCAGGAACAGATTGTCTACACCGACCCCGACGGAAACAACATACGCCTGAAAGATGTGGCCCGCGTCGTGAAGGAGTATCCCGCACCCGACAGCTACATCACCAACAACGGCAAGAAATGCCTCCTGCTGAGTGTGGAGATGAAAAAAGGGAAAAACATCGTAGAGATGGGCGAAGAGATAGACCGGGTACTGACTACCTTTGAACAAGAGCTGCCGCCGGAGGTCGACATCTTCCGCATCACCAATCAGAGCGAAGTCGTCGACAACAGCGTGTCGACTTTCCTCGGTGAGCTGCTCATTGCCATCGCGGCAGTCATCGTGGTGGTCATGCTCCTGCTCCCCATGCGCGTAGCCCTAGTGGCCGCCTCGACGATACCCATCACGATATTCATCGCCCTGGGACTGTTCTACGCCTTCGGCATCGAACTCAACACCGTAACGCTGGCCGCCCTCATCGTAACGCTGGGCATGATTGTCGACAACTCCATCGTCATCATCGACAACTACCTCGAAAAGCTGGGCGAAGGCTGCTCCCGCTGGCACGCCTCGATAGAGAGTGCCACCCACTTCTTCAAGTCGATTTTCTCGGCCACGCTGGCCATCAGCATCACCTTCTTCCCCTTCCTGCTCATCATGACAGGCATGATGCACGACTTCCTGCTGAGTTTCCCGTGGGCCATCTCGCTGGTGCTGGGCATCTCGCTGCTGGTAGCCGTACTGCTGGTACCCTTCATGCAGTTCTGGTTCATACGCAAGCCGATAAACACGGGTGAGAAGAAATTTTCGTTCCTCGACGCGCTGCAAAGGCTCTACAACAAGGTGCTGGACATCTGCTTCGCCTGGCCGCGGACGACGGTGGCCACAGGCATTGCCTTCGTTGCCATAGGCGCCCTGCTCATCAGCCGCATACCCCAGCGGCTGATGCCCATAGCCGAACGCAACCAGTTCGCCGTCGAAATCTATCTTCCCACGGGCACACCGCTGGAAAAGACCGCCGAAGTGGCCGACAGCCTCGAACATATCCTGCGGAGAGACCCCCGGGTGGTATCAGTTACCTCTTTTACGGGCTGCTCCTCGCCGCGGTTCCACACCACCTACGCGCCGCAGATTGCCGGCCCCAACTATGCCCAGTTCATCGTCAACACACAGGGCAACAAAGAGACCGAGGCTCTTCTCGACGAGTATGCCCCGTTGTACACCAACTACTTTCCCGAAGCATTTGTCCGCTTCAAGCAACTCAGTTACAATGAGTCGGTCTACCCGATAGAGATACGTCTGAGCGGCGACAACATCGATACGCTGCGGGGCGTGGCCAACCAGATTGCGACACTGTTGAAAAACTGTCCCGAGACCGACCTGGTGCGCACCAACTTCTTCGAGCCGCAGGCCGGCACCCGAATCGTACTGAAAGAAGACCTGGCCTCGCGTATGGGCATCAGCAACACCAGCGTGGAGACGACCCTCGCCATGCGTTACGGCAACGGAATCCCGGTGGCCAAGACCTGGGAAGGCGACTACGACATTGCCGTCGTGCTGAAAGGCGAAAATGCCGACTCGGCTGCCTGCAACACTCTTGCCGATGAACTTGTCGCCACGATGGGCGGACTGTCTCATGTGCCCCTGCGGCAGATTGCCGACATACAGCCCACATGGAGCAACGGCCAGATTGTACGTCGCAACGGCGTCTACACGATTACCGTCATGTGCGACCTCAAAAGAGAGGTAAACAGCATGGCCTTCACCGGCAAAGTGCAGAAACAGCTGGCCGGCATCGCCCTGCCCGACAATGTAACCTTGGAGTACGGAGGCGACTATGAAGACAGCCAGGAGAAACTGCCGCTCATCATGTCGTGCCTGGTGGTTGCTGCCGTCATCATCTTCTTTATACTGCTGCTCCACTTCCACCGCATCAACATCGCCCTGCTCATCTTCGCCAGCATGACGCTGTGCATCTTCGGCGCGGCTGCCGGCATGCTCATACACGGTGTCGATTTCAGCCTCACCTGTGTGCTGGGTCTGGTGAGCCTCATGGGCATCATTGTAAGGAACGGTATCATCATGATCGACTATGCCGAAGAGTTGCGCAAGAGCGAAAAACTCGACGTGCGCGATGCCATCTACCACTCGGCACGACGTCGCATGCGCCCCATCTTCCTCACGTCGGCAGCCGCCTCAATGGGTGTCGTGCCGATGATACTCGGAGGCAGCAGCCTGTGGATGCCCATGGGAACCGTCATCTTCTACGGGACACTCATCACCATGGTACTCCTGCTCACCGTCCTGCCGGTCAGCTACTGGCTCATCTTCAACGGTACTTCTCATAAACGCGTGGCCTCGGCCCGCCTGGAAAACGAATAATCTCAACTCATCATCATGAAACGAAACCTATCAATCAAATACGCTCTTCTCCTGCTCACCGGCATGACAACCCTCACGGCCGCTGCCCAGCGGGCCTACACCCTCGAAGAGTGCCTGCAACTGTCGCTTGAAAACAACGTGCGGATAAAGAATGCCCGGAACGATATGCAGATATCGGAGCAGGAACGGAAAGAGGCCTTTACCAAATACTTTCCTTCGATATCGGCCGGTGGCGCCGGATTTGTTGCCAACAAGGGGCTTGTAGAAATGGAACTGGCCCCGATGATGCAAATGTCGATGGCCAAAGACGGTATCATCGCCGGCGTCTCGGCCGGGGTTCCGCTCTTTGCCGGCGGACAGATTGTCAATGCCAACAAACTGAGCCGGGTGGGCGTCGAAGCCAGCCGCCTGCAATACCGGCAGTCGGAGAACGAAGTGAGACTGACGACGGAAAGCTACTTCTGGCAAATCGTCATGCTGAAAGAGAAACAACGCACCCTCGCCGTGGTTGAGACCCAGCTCGACACCCTCTACAAAGATGCCGAGGCTTCGGTCGAAGCCGGCATCGCCACCCGCAACGACCTGCTGCAAGTGCAGCTCAAACGCAATGAGGTGCAAAGCCGGCGCATACAGATAGAGAACGCCCTGAATCTCTCACGCATGGCCTTGTCGCAATATATCGGTGCCGAAAGCGACAGCCTCGACGTGGCGTTTGTCCTGACCGACTCGCTCCCCCTCTCACCCGAACGGCTCTTTGTCGACCCCCGGAGTGCGCTTGCCGAGACCAACGAGTACCGCCTCTTGTGCCAGAACGTAAAAGCCACGCGCTTACAGAAAAAAATGGCCATAGGCAAACATCTGCCTACGGTTGCCATCGGTGGCGCGTATGCCTATGACAACATAACCGACCACGATCACCCGTTCTGGATAGGCTTTGCCACCGTATCGGTGCCCTTGTCGGACTGGTGGGGCGGCGCCCACAGCATCAGGAAACATAAATTACAGGTGATGAACGCCGAGAATACCCTGAACGACAACAGCGAACAGCTCATCATACGCATGCAGCAGACCTGGAACGACATGAACGATGCCTACAAACAGGTAGTGATAGCCCACTCTTCCATCGAACAGGCCGAAGAGAATCTGCGCCTCAACACCGATTACTACCTGGCCGGCACCTGCACCATGAACGACTGGCTCGACGCCCAGTCGCTCTACCAGCAGAGCCGCGACAAATACATCGAATCGTATGCCGGCTTTGAGATTAAGAAACGGGAATACCTGCAAGCAACAGGACGCTAACAGAGAGAGAAAAAAAACGTGGTATTTTTTGCAACGATGCCCGAGTGTGCCAGTCTGCACACCCGGGCATCGGTATTATTCGCGGGAAAAAGGCTAAGAGAGTTCGAGACCGAAAACCTCTTTCAGGCGGTTGAGTTCGGGATTTTTCTCGGCCAGCAGCACAAAGCGTTCGCCGGGGCTGAAAGCCTTGGTGCGCTCCTGCCGTTCGCGTTCCCGCACCCGCATCGTCAGATGGGTGTTGTGCAGCTCGCTACGCAGGAAAGCAAGCAGGTCGGCCCCCCGGCCGTTGAGTTTGTCCATCTGCGCCCGGTTGTCTACCACCACCTCGAAAGTCGTGGCATCGAGCAGTTGCGGCATACACAGGTACATTGTCTGCACCAGCACCGTCTCGGTGGGAATCTTTTTGGTAAACCGCAGCCACGCATCGTGCAGGGCATCGAGTGTAAAGGCTTCGTGCATCTCGGCCGGCGTGTCGGGCACGACGACAGGTGCCTCCGAGGGGTCGGGCTCGACACCGTGTTTGAGCGAGATGCGGGGCACCTTGCGCACCGTAGCCCGTGCCTGCGGCGCCGGTGGTGGGGGTGGCGATACTCGCACATGGGAGGCTGCGGGAGCCTCCTCCCGGGGCGGGGGAGGGACAGACGGCCCGGGCACCTCGGCAGCCGGCTTATTTGTGTGCGCGGTGGTCGGCGGCACCGCTGCGGGAGGGTTTGCCCCTGTGGCCTGACACTGAGAAGGAACGGCTACCGATGGTATCGGAGCCCCCGACAACGGAGCGGCTTCGGCCGGCATTGCCAACGCGCACACCTTTATGAGCATCAGCTCCACAAGCAGCCGCTTGTTGTTGCTGATGCGGTAATCGAGGTCGCACCGGTTGCTCAACTCCATGGCCGTATAGAGAAACCGCTTGTCGCACCGGGCAGCCTGCCGGGCATACTGCTCGGCAACGGTGGCTCCCACGTCGAGCAGCGGCAGGGTGGCAGCATCTTTGCTCACCATGAGGTCGCGGAAGTGGCTGCTCAGGCCGTTGACAAAGAGCTGGCCTCCGAATCCGGCACGCAGCACGGCATCGAAAACGAGCAGCGCTCCGGGCACGTCGCCGGCCAGCAAGGCATCGGTGAGTTTGAAATAGTAGTCGTAGTCGAGAATGTTGAGATTCTCGATGGTGGCCTGGTAGGTAAGGTTTCCTCCTGAGGAGGCTGCCACCTGGTCAAAGATGGAGAGGGCATCGCGCATGCCGCCGTCGGCCTTGCGGGCAATGACATTGAGGGCCTCGTCTTCGACGGTATAACCCTCCTGCGAGGCGACATGGCGCAGGTGGTCGACAATGTCTTCGATGGTGATGCGCTGGAAATCGTATATCTGGCAACGCGAAAGTATGGTGGGCAACAGCTTGTGCTTCTCGGTGGTGGCCAAGATGAAGATGGCGTGGCGCGGCGGCTCTTCAAGGGTCTTCAAGAAGGCATTGAAGGCAGCTGTCGAAAGCATGTGTACCTCGTCGATGATGAATACCTTGTAGCGTCCCAGTTGGGGCGGCACACGCACCTTGTCGATGAGGCTGCGTATCTCGTCGACCGAATTGTTCGACGCGGCGTCGAGCTCGATAATGTTGTAGGAGCGCTGCTCGTTGAAGGCGCGGCACGACTCGCACTCGTTACAGGCCTCCCCCTCGGGGGTGGGGTGTTCGCAGTTGATGGTCTTGGCAAAGATGCGGGCACAGGTGGTCTTTCCCACTCCGCGGGTTCCGCAGAAGAGATAGGCATGGGCCAGCTTGCCGGTAATGACAGCGGCTTTGAGGGTCTGCACCAGAGCTTTCTGCCCCACCACCGAACGGAAGGTCGAAGGGCGGTACTTTCGGGCCGATACGATATAATTGTCCATAAAAGAGTGTTTCTGCAAGAAAGACAAAGATACGGAATTCTTGCAAATAAATGGCTTCGAGCGGAATTTTCACGGTCTTTTCAGAAGACAGGAGGCGCCTCGGCACAATCAACGGACGAAAAATTCGTTTTCTCCCCCATCTCTGCGCTCGCCTTTCACTATCTTTGTATCACTCGTTACTTTTAATACTACAACCATGAAAAAACTGTTTACACTACTCCTTTCGCTCTGTGCATTTTCGGCCTCTGCCTCGGTAGAAGAGAGAATGCTGCAAGATTTTGAATCCTATCAGGTGGGCGATGCTGTTGACATGTGGAACATTTACAACTCCGACATCTCCACCTCGTCGGCCATCGTGGCGGCCGACCCCAAAGATGCCTCCAACAAGGTGCTGCACATCAAGAGCCGCTCGTGGAACACGCTGGTGGCCCTGCACGACCTGGGCATCACTGCGGCCGACCTCACCGGTGAAGGCCGTTTCCTCGTCTTTGACCTCTACCGCCCGTCGAGCGACGGCGCCTACAAGCAGCTGATGATTTACTGCGGCGACAAGCGGGTCTACATCGACGGCTCGTTTGTGTCGCAATGTCCTCCCGAACGCTGGACGACGAAGTGTTACCAGCTTGACGCTTCGACCGGCGAGAGCGGAACCCTCTGCCTGGGATTCAACTCGACCGATGCCGAATATTATATCGACAACGTACGCATTGTCGATGTGGCCGATTTCGGGTACGACCGTTCCGATGCCGAAAACTCGATACGCCACTACGCCGAACAGTGCGGGAAAAACATAGGTATTGCCGTAGCAACGGGCGATGCCAACTTCTTCTCGGCCATGAACGACGACAGCAAGGTGATTACGCAGACGGTTTCGAGCCAGTTCAACATGATTGTGGCCGGCAACGAGATGAAGTTCGACGCCATGGAACCCGAACAGGGTAACTTCAAGTTTGAAACGGCCGACAAGCTGGTGGCCTTCGCCGAACAGCACCAGATGAAGGTGCGCGGACATACCCTCGTATGGCATTCGCAACTGCCCGGCTGGCTGGGTGCCGGCTCCGAAGGTGCGTCGAACAACAACAATTACACACGCGACGAGCTGCTCAAAATCATGGAAAACCACATCACCACCATCGTCTCGCACTACAAGGGGCGCGTGCATGAGTGGGACGTGGTAAACGAGTGCGTGAGCGACAACAGTACGCAGACGCTCCGCAACTCAATATGGCAGAAGGTCATCGGCGAGAGTTTCATCGACTCGGCATTTGTCTACGCCCGTCGGGCCGACCCCGATGCAAAACTCTACATCAACGATTACAGCGTGGAGTTTGCCGGCAACAACAAGGCCGACCGCTATTATAATCTGGTGAAGAAACTGGTGGCCCGCGGCGTACCCATCGACGGCGTAGGATTGCAGGCCCACCTCTACCAAGGGTCGGTCGACTCGGCCAAACTCGACCGCAACATGAAACGCTATGCCGAGCTGGGGCTGAACTGCATCATCACCGAACTCGACATCAGCCTGCCCACAAGCCAGTTTGGCTCGCAGACGGCATACGAAAAGCAGGCCGCCGACTATCGTAAAATCGTCAACGTTACCCTCAACAACGCCAACTCTCCCTCGCTGCTGATATGGGGCAGCTCCGATGCCTACTCCTGGATTCCCGGGTCGGCCAACTACACCCGGGGCGAGCCGCTGCTCTTCGATACCTACTTCTGTGCCAAACCGGCCTACTACGCCGTGCGCGACGCATACAGCGCCCGCGCCACAACAATGGCTCTCGAAGAGGTACTCAATGCCGTACCCTCGGAATCGCTCTATGTAGATGTCTACAACATTCTGGGACAACCGGTGAGACTGCACATGCACCGCTCGCAGATATACTCCCTGCCGCAAGGCACATACATCATCGACGGAAAAGTGATGAACATACGCTGATACGGTATATACACCATCAACACATACGGCCGGACCACAATCCGGCCGTATTATGTATCAGATAATAAACCGGTTACACGACACGGCTTTTCTTCTCGGGAAACATTTGCCGCAACAACTCTTTTTTTATTATCTTTGCTTCGGCAGGGAAGAGAAGCCCTGCCACAACAAATGTTGAGAGATACATGAAAATCGAAATTTTGGGTGGCACATCGCCCCGCCTGTACAAGCTCGTAGCTCCGCTTGTCATGAATGCGGCTATTCTGCGACAAAACAACAACTATCCCTACAAGACATCTTCGCGACACGAATGGCTCGTAGGACTCGACGACGACGGGAAAACCGTGAGAGGATTCTTTCCCATGGAACGGCGCGAGGGATATTACTACCTCAACAACTATTACGTCCCGGCCGATTCGGAGGAGGAACTGTTGCACATCTTCATCGAAGAGGCCATCACACTCTACGCCCCAATCGGCCCCTTGGTCGCCGTCGTACATTCCCATCATGTACCCGTATTTCAGAAAAAAGGATTCCTGCCCGAACGGGAGTGGAAACTATATGTAAAAATGCGATATGGAAAGAGCGATGGAAAGACGTCGTAATGTCTATGAGGCCGCACTCTCGCGCATAGAAAAGATATTCTCCGACTTCGACAACATCTATGTATCCTTTTCGGGAGGGAAAGACAGCGGCGTACTGCTCAACCTCTGCATCGACTACATCAGACGCCACAAGTTGAAACGCCGCATCGGTGTCTTCCACATGGACTACGAGGTGCAGTACTCGGCCACGTTGCAGTATGTCGAAAAGGTCTTCTCGGAGAATACCGACATACTCGACATTTACCGGGTGTGCGTGCCCTTCAAGGTATCGACCTGCACCTCAATGCACCAGAGTTATTGGCGCCCGTGGGACGAGGAGATGAAAGAAATCTGGGTGCGCGAGATGCCCCGTTCGGCTTTCCGCAAAGAAGATTTCGACTTCTTCTCCGACGACCTGTGGGACTACGACTTCCAGATGAGGTTTGCCGAGTGGCTGCACCGCTACAAGCGGGCCGCACGCACCTGCTGCCTGGTAGGTATCCGCACCCAGGAGAGCTTCAACCGCTGGCGGGCCATACACAGCGACAAAAACTACTGCTGCTACGAGCGCTTCAAGTGGACGCGCAAAATTGCCGACGACGTGTACAACGCCTACCCCATCTACGACTGGCGCACGACCGACGTGTGGGTGGCCAACGGCCGCTTCGGCTGGTCCTACAACCACCTCTACGACCTCTACTACCAGGCCGGTGTCTCTCTCGAAAAACAACGGGTGGCCAGCCCCTTCATCTCGGCGGCCATTCCCAGCCTGCAACTCTACCGGGCCATCGACCCCCAAATGTGGGGCCGCATGATAAACCGGGTGAACGGCGTGAACTTTGCCGGCATCTACGGCAATACCTCGGCCATGGGCTGGTACAAGGTAAAGTGCCCCAAAGGCATGACCTGGGAAGATTATATGCACTTCCTGCTGAGTACTCTGCCCGACGACATCAGGCAGGGCTATCTCGACAAGCTCAGTGTGAGCATCGCCTTCTGGCGAAACAAGGGGGGCTGCCTGGCCGACGAGACCATAGAGAAGCTGCGCCGCATGGGGGTGGAGATTTCGGTGGGCGACTCTACCAATTACAAGACCGACAAGAAACCCGTGCGCATGGAGTATCTCGACGATATCGACATCGAAGAGTTCAGAGAGCTGCCCTCGTTCAAGCGTATGTGCATCTGCATTCTCAAAAACGACCATGCCTGCAAATACATGGGGTTTGCTCCCACCAAAGACGAGAAAGAGCGTCGCAATCAAATCATGGAAAAGTATAAGAAATATTATGGCGAAGACAGATAAGGAACCCCGGTACAGAAGTCCGGTATATAAAGTAATAGCCGTCCCGGTCGACAAAGTGGTGGCCAATGCCTACAACCCCAATGTGGTGGCGCCTCCCGAGATGAAGCTGCTCGAACTCTCGATATGGGAAGATGGCTACACGATGCCCTGTGTGTGTTACTATGTGGCCGACAAAGATGTGTATGAGCTGGTCGACGGCTATCACCGGTACATGGTGATGAAGACCTCGCGCCGCATCTACGAGCGCGAGCACGGCCTGCTGCCCGTCGTCGTCATCGAGAAAGACCTCTCCAACCGCATGGCCTCGACCATACGCCACAACCGCGCCCGCGGAACGCACAATGTGGAACTGATGAGCGAAATCGTATCGGAGCTGACCCGCGCCGGTATGTCCGACCGTTGGATAGAGCGCAACATCGGCATGGACAAGGACGAGCTGCTGCGGCTGAAACAGATTTCGGGTCTGGCCGCTCTCTTTGCCGACAAGAATTTCTCGCTTACCGACGACTGACCCCGGCAACCATTACCGAGAGGTTCTGTGGCAATACAGGAGAGGCGGCCGGAAAGATTTCCGGTCGCCTCTCTCTTTAAGTAAATGTGGCAGAGACAAGCGCCGCCCCTCCCGGTCAGCGCAGACGCAGCACGTCGCCCACACGGGGTACCCTCTCGCCCGAAATCTTGTTGCGGCTCAGGAGCCGTTTGAGCTTGATGCCGTATTTCTGGGAGACATCGTGCAGCGATTCGCCCGGTTGGAGGGTGTGTGTGGTATAGGGTTTCTGAGCCCGACGGCGTTTGGCTTTGAGGTAGACGATGTCGCCGGCTTTGAGTTTGTAGCCGCGAGGGAAGTCGTTGTAGCGACGTATCTGGTAGGCATACAGTTCAAATTCGCGGGCAATGAGCCGCTGGGTGTCGCCGTCGCGGGCCACGACGTAAGGCAGCCCCCATTTCGAATCCATGTCGTGATATTCATAGCCTTTGGGCATTCGGGGCAATCCCTTTCCGTCGTAACGATGGAGGCCATAAAGCTCGATGGTCTGTATCAGCTTGCTGGCATAGGCCTTGTCGGTAGCGTAACCACAGCGCTTCAATCCGTGGGCCCACCCCTTGTAGTCGGTAATGTCGAGCTTGAAGAGCTTTTCATAGCGGGGGCTTTTTGTCAGGAATAGGGCATGGTCTTCGTACGACTCTTTGGGGTTGCGGTATTTCCTGAAACACTCGCCCTTTTCGTCGTCGTCGTGATAGACACGCTTACCCTCCCACGAGTTGTGGCACTTGATGCCGAAGTGATTGTTCGACTTCCGGGCCAGTTCGCTGGTACCTGCCGCCGATTCGAGCAGACCCTGGGCGAGCGTGATGCTGGCCGGTATCTTGTAGCGCTTCTGGTGGTCGATGGCGATGTCTTTGTACTTGTTGATGTAATCGAGATATATCGGGTTTTTCGTCTGGGCCGAGACGAAAACGGCGATAAAAAGGAAAATCCCTATGAACGGAAGGCGGGAACGTACATACATATTCTCGGACATAAAATCTTCTTATCAATTTAAGGCCGGCCGGCAGAATGTATCGGAAATTCCGATTATATTTGTAGAATATAGGATTCGGTTCGGGATAAAGTTCAAGTAAACTTGACTTTCTCCTCTCACCTTTCACTATATTTGTAAGGAATCCGATATAAAAATATCTTCCTATGGCAAAACAACTTCAACTATCGGCAAAGATAACGGTTTGTCGGTACAATGAGTTAACCGACAGCGAAAAAAAATGGGTCGATGCAGCCCGTGAAGCCGCAAAAAAGGCCTATGCACCCTATTCGCGATTCTGCGTCGGCGCGGCTGTGGCACTGGCCGACGGAGAGATAATCACCGGTAACAACCAGGAAAACGCCTCTTATCCCGAAGGATTGTGCGCCGAACGGGTGGCCCTGTTTGCCGCCGGAGCTGCCGCCGGCGCCCGGCCGGTGGCCATCACCCTGGCGGCCATCGCACCCGATGGCAAAAGCCCCCTCATGCCCGTTACCCCCTGCGGCGGCTGCCGGCAGGTCATGCGTGAGGTCGAGAGCCGCTACGGAGCCCCTCTGCGCGTACTCATGTGCGGCGCCGAAGAGATATACATCGCCGCATCGGCCGGCGACCTGCTGCCGCTGAGTTTCGAACTGTCGGCAACGCCGCAAGCGTAACGGCCGGCAGCCTCCACAAGCAGGGAGCCTCCGCCCTGCATTGCACCCGTCGTCTCCGGCAGGCAATACAGCCCTACGCCGGGCGCCGGCAGGAAAAACCTGAATACCATGGAAAAAAGATTTCTAACGGTTGCCATAGCCCTAATCGGACTGATAGCTGGCCGTATGGCAACCGCTCAATCGGGCGACAACTACGACGGAACGTTTACCAACCCCGTCGTGTGGGCCGATGTTCCCGACCCCGACGTGATACGCGTGGGCAACGACTTCTACCTGGTAAGTACCACGATGCACCTCATGCCGGGCGCCCCCATCATGCACTCCAAAGACCTGGTCAACTGGGACATCGTGAGCTACCTCTACGACCGTATCGACGAAAAACCTCAATATGATCTGATGGAGGGCACCGTCTACGGACGCGGACAGTGGGCCACCTCGCTGCGTTACCGCGACGGTCGCTACTACGCCTATTTCTCGCCCAACGACACCCCTTTCAAAGGCTACCTCTACTCCACCGACAATCCCTCCGGCAAGTGGTCGCTCGTGGCCCGACTGCCCCATTTTCACGACGCCTCGCTCTTCTTCGACGACGACGGACGGGCCTATGTCTTCTACGGCACGGGGCAACTGCGGGAACTCAAACCCGACCTGACCGGGGTACTGCCCGGCGGGATAGACACCACCCTCTTTGTGCGCGACGCCGAAGAGACCGGACTGCTCGAAGGAAGCCGCGTCGTCAAACACGACGGCCGCTACTACCTGCTGATGGTTTCATGGCCGGTCGGTGCGCCCCGCCGGCAGGTATGCTACCGTGCCGACCGCATCACGGGCCCGTATGAGAAACGGGTGATTCTCGAAGATGCGTTCGCGGGCTTTCCCTATGTGGGGCAAGGTACCATCGTCGACGACGGCCGGGGCAACTGGTACGGCATCATCTTTCAAGACCGCGGAGGAGTGGGCCGTGTGCTTACCCTCATGCCCTGCCGGTGGGTCGACGGCTGGCCCCTGCTGGGCGACGAGTCGGGCCGGGTACCCGAGACCATGGACAAACCCGTGGCGGGATTTTCTTCACCGGGGCTGACGGTGAGCGACGATTTCAATATCAAAGGTCTGAAACGCAACTGGCAGTGGAACCACAACCCCATCGACAGTTGCTGGTCATTAACGGCACGCAATGGGTTCCTGCGCCTCTCGACAGGCCGCGTGGCAGAGAGTCTGTTTCTGGCACCGAACACCCTCACCCAACGCATGGAGGGGCCCCGGTGCCGGGGTATCGTAGCCCTCGACCTCGCGGGCATGAAAGAGGGCGACGTGGCAGGATTTGCCGCGTTCAACAGCGATGCGGGCGTATTGGCAATTACCTGCCGAGACGAAAAAAAACAGCTCTCGATGCAGAGCCAGTCGGTGAGCCTGACCGAAAAGGAGAAACGTGTGTCCGACGTCAAAACAAGGACACACGAGACCGTTGCGCTCACCTCCGACACCCTCTACCTGCGCATCGACGGCGATTTCAGGGTAGGCCGCGACATCGCCACCTTCTATTACAGCCTCGACAACAAGCATTGGAGACAAATCGGCGCGGATTTTAATATGATATTCGACTACCGGCGCTTCTTCATGGGCACCAAATTTGCCCTCTTCAACTATGCCACTCAGGCTACGGGCGGATACATCGACGTCGACTTCTTCGACTATAAACGCCTCGGCGAATAACACAACCTCCGCCCCTCTCTACACAAGAATGTCCAATCTCCCTTAAACATATACTCATGAAAAAACCGATATTGATACTGCTGACATTGTGTTGCGTATCTCTCCTGCATGCAGGAGAGGTGAAGCTGTCGGGCCCCGATGGGCGGCTCACGGTCGTCGTCTCCGACAGCGGAGGGTATGCCTCCTACCGCATACTGTACGACGGCATGACCTTTCTCGACGCCTCGCCCCTCGGACTCACTACCGACGCGGGCGACTTCACCAGCGACCTGCGCCTGGGCAATGCCTCCGACGCGTGTGTCGTCGACGAGACATACAGCCTCAGAAACAGCAAGAGAAGCGAGATACGTTACCTCGCCCACATAAGAGAGATACCTTTTGTGCAGGACGGAAAAACGGTCTTCAAGGTAATGTTCAGCGTAGGCAACAACGATGTGGCGTTCCGCTACACCGTCTGCCGCACCGGCGAGGCACTGTGCGGCGTGGTGCGGCAGGAGGCCACGGGGTTCAGGCTCCCCGCCGGAAGCACTACATTTCTCTGCCCGCAAAGCCCGGCCATGAAGGGATTTGCCCGCACGACCCCGAGCTACGAGACCCCCTACACCCCCGACGACACACCGGGCAAGAACGGACTGGGCGAGGGGTACAGCTTCCCTGCCCTCTTCCGCATTGCCGACCGGGGCTGGATGCTGATTTCGGAGACGGGTGTCGACAGCCGCTACTGCGCCTCCCGTCTCCTGGGACACGCCGGCGGACTCTATACCATCGGGTTTCCGCAAGAAGAGGAGTTCAACGGCAACGGCTCGGCCTCGCCGGGCATCACTTTGCTGGGAGAGACGCCGTGGCGCACCATCACCGTAGGAGGCACCCTCGCACCGGTGGTCGAGACGACAGTGGCCTTCGACCTCGTCGAGCCGCTCTATGAGCCATCGAAAGAGTATGCCGACGAGTATGGCTGCGGCACATGGAGCTGGATTATCGCCGGAGACGGCAGCATGAACTACGCCGAGCAGAAACGCTACATCGACTTCTGTGCCGAGATGGGCTACCGCACGGTACTTGTCGATGCCTGGTGGGACACCCGCATCGGCTACAAGGGTATCGAAGAACTGGCCGCCTACGCCCGCTCCAAAGGGGTGGGCCTCTACCTGTGGTACAACTCCAACGGTTACTGGAACGATGCCCCGCAGGGGCCGCGCGGCAAGATGGACAACCTCATCAGACGCCGCCGGGAGATGAAGTGGCTGCAACAGACCGGCATCAAGGGCATCAAGGTCGACTTCTTCGGGAGCGACAAGCAGGCCGCCCTGCAACTCTACGAGGAGATTCTGGCCGATGCCAACGACTACGGCCTGCTGGTCATCTTCCACGGTTGCACCCTGCCCCGCGGTTGGGAACGCATGTATCCCAATTATGCCGCCAGCGAAGCGGTACTGGCCAGCGAGAACATGAACTTCACGCAAAGCAGTTGCGATGCCGAAGCCTTCAACGCCTGCCTCCACCCCTTCCTGCGCAACACGGTGGGAAGCATGGATTTCGGCGGCAGCACGCTCAACCGCTACTACAACGCCGGGAACCGTCCGGGCGGAAGCCGGCGGGTTACCTCCGAGGTCTTCGCACTGGCCACGGCCATACTGTTCCAGAGCCCCGTGCAGCATTTTGCTCTGGCACCCAACAACATGATCGACGCCCCGGCCTGGGCCATCGACTTCATGAAGGCGGTGCCCACGACCTGGGACGACACCCGCTTCATCGACGGATACCCGGGGCAGTATATAGTGCTGGCCCGCCGCCACGGCGACACCTGGTATGTCGTGGGGGTGAACGCCCGTAAAGAGACGGTGCGCCTCACCCTCGACCTGCCTATGTTCGAGCCCGGCGAGACAGTTACCGTCTATGACGACAACAAGCGGCTCGAAGGAAGGGTGCGTACCGTCCGAACAGGAAAAAGACAACAATTCTCCATCGCCATTCCCACCAACGGCGGAGTGGTCATTCACAACTGAAACACCCAAAAGCGATGAAACCCTCATCAAAAAAGTTTATCTCGACCACACTGACTATTCTTGCCCCGATATGGCTGTCCGCACAGAACCCCATCGTGCAAACCTGCTACACCTCCGACCCAGCACCGATGGTACACAAAGGTACCCTCTACCTCTACACGGGACACGACGAAGACGGTGCCGACTTTTTCTGGATGCAGGAGTGGCGCGTCTATTCGACCCGGGACATGGTCAACTGGACCGACCACGGCTCCCCGCTGGCCATCGAATCGTTTGCCTGGGCCGATGACCGGGCTTGGGCCGCACAGTGCATCGAGCGCAACGGTAAGTTCTACTGGTATGTGTGCCTGCACTCGAAACTCTCAAACACAATGGCCATTGGCGTCGCCGTAAGCAAGTCGCCCACGGGGCCCTTCAAAGACGCCCTCGGCAAACCGCTCTATGAGGGCAGTTGGGATTATATCGACCCCACCGTCTTCATCGACGACGACGGACGGGCCTTCCTCTACTGTGGAAATCCCAACCTCTACATGGCCGAACTCAACGAAGACATGGTATCGTTCAAAGGCGAGGTGCAAAAAATAGAACAGACCGTCGAGAGTTTCGGGGCGCCCAATCCCGAGAAACGGCTAAAAGGGGTAAAATATCCCGACACCTATACCGAAGGCCCTTGGCTCTGCAAACGCGGCAACAATTATTACCTACTCTATGCTGCCGGCGGGATACCCGAACACATTGCCTACTCGATGGGCCCGAGCCCCACGGGGCCGTGGCGATACATGGGCGAAGTCATGCCCCTGCAAGAGACCGGCTCCTTTACCAACCATGTAGGAGTCATCGATTACAAAGGAAATTCCTACCTCTTCTACCACACCGGCAAGTTGCCGGGCGGCGGAGGATTCGGTCGCTCGGTAGCCGTAGAACAATTTGAATATAACGCCGACGACACCTTCCCCCTCATCTATGCTACCGACAAAGGGGTAGACCCGGTAGGCACCCTCAACCCCTACAAGCGCACCGAGGCCGAAACGATGGCATTCTCTCGCGGGGTGAAATCGGAACCCAACGCCACGACAGGAATCTACATTGCCGACATACACGACGGCGACTACATCAAAGTGCGTGCGGTCGACTTCGGCCACAGTAGCCCGAAAAAATTCCATGTCGTCGCCGCAAGCGCACGGCGCGGCGGGACCATCGAAATGCGGCTCGACAGCATCGGCGGGAGCATCATTGCCAAAGTCGATGTTCCACCGACGGGAGGCTGGGAACAATGGAAGAGATTAAAATGCAATACGACCGGAAATGTTTCGGGCGTTCACGACCTCTATTTCGTATTTAAAGGGCGGAAAGGATGTAAACTCTTCAATCTTGACTGGTGGAGATTCGATAATTAGACAAGAGGCTTGTCGAGACAAAAAATCTCCGCCGGAAGGTGTTGTGCCATACCGCATTTTTTCCTATATTTAGCTGATAAATATTTTCCGTCATGAAACCCCGTTTTTTCTCTCTCGTCGGCATTGCCATTCTCTTTCCGCTCTGCGCCACGGCCCAAAACTCGTATGAAGAGTACCGAAACGCACGACGGAACGACTTTGCCTCGTACAAGCAAAAGGCCAAAGAGGATTTTGCCGCCTACCGGGCCCGCGTAAATGCCGAATACACCCAGTTCATGCGCGAACGCTGGAAAGAGTTCTCGGGCGAAGAGGCCATACCGCTGCCCGAACAGGAACCGCCCATACCACCTACCGTCGCCCCCCGCGAAGAGCAGGAGCGCCCCAAGGTAGACCGGCCTGTCGCCATCGACAGAATCGTAAAGAAACCCATCGCCCCGATAACGGTACCGCAGCCTGTGGTACACATCGACAAGGAACCTCAGCTCCTGCCCGTCGTACCGCCTACGCCCCGTGAGGAGGCACCCCGGCCCCAAGAAGAAGAGGCGGTACAACCGGCCGACTCCCGGTTTGCCTTCTCGTTTTACGGCACCGACTGTCGCGTGCGTCTCGACGGGAAACAGCGGTTTGCTCTCGACAACACACAAGAGGAGGCCGTGGCCGACCGATGGGAAATACTCTGCTCCGACGCCTATACCGACATGGTGGCCGACTGCCTGCGACTAAAAGCCGAGCTCAACCTGTGCGACTGGGCCTACCTGAAAATGGCCCAACAACTCGGCACATCTTTCCTGGGAGAGTCGAGCGACGAGTCGACCCTGCTGCAAGCCTTTATACTCAACCAGTCGGGCTACCGCATACGCCTGGCCCGGGGCAACGACAACCACCTCTACCTGCTTGTGGCCAGCGACTATACCATATACGGGAAACGATTCTTCCTCCTCGACAACACCCGCTTCTACCTGCTGCAACCTTACGAAGGCAACACGATGCATATCTTCGACCGGCGCTTTCCCAACGACTGCGCCCTGACCCTCACGATGACCGAAACACCCCGGCTGAGGGTGGAAGAGTCGGCTGAACGCACCCTTACCGCCCGGCGTTACCCCGACGTGCGCGCCAGCGTGTCGTCAAACAAGAACCTGATAGATTTCCTCGCCGACTATCCCGCCTCGGCCATGGGCGACGACGAAAATACGAAGTGGACGATTTTTGCCGACATTCCCCTCAGTGCCGAAAACCGCGAACGCCTCTACCCCGCTCTGCGGCAGGCTATTGCCGGGAAAAGCGAAGAGGAGGCGGCCAACATGATTATCAATTTTGTGCAGACGGCCTTCGTCTATGAATACGATGACAAGGTATGGGGCGGCGACCGCATCTTTGCCGCCGACGAGACTCTTTACTATCCTTACAGCGATTGTGAAGACCGGGCCATACTCTTCGCCCGCATCGTGCGCGACGTGATGGGACTCGAAACGGCACTCGTCTACTACCCCGGCCACCTGGCGGCCGCGGTGCGGTTCAACGAAGAGATACCGGGCGACTATTTCGTCATCGGCGACAAACGCTACCTCATCTGCGACCCCACCTTCATCGGCGCCACCATAGGCCGCACGATGAAGGGCATGGACAACAGCCGGGCGCAGGTGATACTGCTCAACCGATAGAGGCGTCGCGGCCCTTCTGCCCGTCGCGGGGTATGATATCCATCTGCTCCATGAGGAAGCAAGCATTCATGTGGCGGGCCACCCCGGGCCGCAGACGGTAATCGAAGTGCAACGCATCGTCGACGATTTCCGACTCGAAGCAGACGGCCCGCACCACACCGGGAAACTCTTCGGCAAGCGAGCCCAGCACCAGATCGTGTGTGGCGGCCGCCCCTACGGTACCGAGCGAAACCAGTTGGCGGACAAGAGCCAGCGAGCCGGTCTGCTTGTCGACCGAATTGGTACCTTTGAGTATCTCGTCGAGAATCACCATGCACTTCTCTCCGGCCCGCTGACGCAGCACCACCTGACGCAGCCGTTTCAGCTCGGCAAAGAAATAAGACTCGTTGCCGGCCAGCGAGTCGGTCGTGTGCAGCCCGGTAAAGAGCGTGCAGGGAGTGAATGTCATCGACGCGGCACACACCGGCGCACCGAGCATGGCCAGCACGAAGTTCACCCCGACAGCCCGCAGATAGGTACTCTTTCCGGCCATGTTGGCACCGGTAACGATGAGAAACGACGGGCGGGCCGGCAACTGCACCGGATTGCACACACAGCGGGCCGGGTCGATGAGCGGGTGGCCCAAGGCCTCGGCCTCGTAGACCGGACGGTCGCTGCCGACCGCCTCGGGGTAGACATACCCGGGGTGATTATAGGCAAATGCCCCCAGCGACGCCAAGGCGTCAAACCCGGCCAAGGCATCGAACCAGCCGGCCACCTCACGGCCATAACGCCGCAACCAGCCGTCGAGAGCGGCCAGTTGCCTGAAATCCCACAACAGAAAACCATTGAGCAGGAGAAAGACCAGCGCATTGTTGCGCTGGTTGAGATTGTCCATCAGACGGCGCAGGCGGCGCAAAACCACCGAAGCCTTCTCGCCCGAAGAGGTGGAGAACGCATCGGTTACCGCACGCAGTTCCGGGGCCGAAAACGAAGCCGATTCGAGAGTCTCGATGAGCGGAGCATATTTGGCCAGCGCCCGCAGGCCCGATTCGAGCCGTTCCTGCGCCTGCGAGACCCGCTTGACGGCAGCCAGCGCCGCCACCAGACACACGGCAAAGAGCAGCCCTATGAGCGACGCGGCAACAGGCCATACGCCCGTCGAGAGGGCCAGGGCAAGGTAGACAAACGGGAGAATTCTTATGGCCCAGAAGAGACCTTTGCTACGGGGAAAAACCGGCGCCGAAAGGGCCGTACCGACAGTCTCGGCATCGCCCCGTTTCTCGCCCGACACCCGCCCCGTAGCAGCAAAGTGCAGACGCAGGTCGGGCAGGGCCGCCAGTTCACGCACCGCCTCCTGCCGGCGGGCTATCGATGCCACATCGGAGAGCGGCCGGCGCAACCAGTCGGCCAGCCGACGACGACCCGCCTCGGTAGCCGTGCGGTTGATATAGGCAAAGAGCGATTTCTCGCCGAAGATGTCGAGGTCGGCCGTAAAATCATGCGTGGCATCGAAAAACTCGACACCCCCGTCGCAATCCGAGAAGTCGTATTGCGACAGACGGAACTCCTGCCGGCAAATCTCCATCGCCGCTTCGACATAACTCCGGCGGGCAAAGAGGCGGCCATGCACCTTGACCAGAGCCAGGAAGGCTGCCACGAGGGCAATGGCCACCGACCACACCACCGGTGCGGGACACCAGTCGCGCCCCCACACCAGCCAGGCAATAAACAGTAGGGCGAGGGCCACCCGCGCAAAACTCACCCGGCGTATGCGACGGGAGAGCCCGGCCAGAGCGACGGTATATTCTTGCTGTTTTCTATTGTAAAAATCGAGCGGCGACAGGTCGGCAGATTGTTCCATACAGGCAGTAGGATTAGCGTAAAAGATTGGTGTAAAAAATTCGGATAAAAAATTTCCGGCCGCCCCGGCAACACAAGGCACGAAAACCCCGCAACAGAGAGGCCCCCTCTCATTTGCCGGCAACAGCCGCACGCAAAGATAAACGATTGCCCGCACACACGCAAAAAATAGTATATATCCATACACCCGGCCTTCTCTCAAAAGAACCCTTCCTTTCCGGCCCTACTCCTCTGCGACACACCGCCAAACCGGCAGCCCCTCGAATCACCCACACGCACTGACAAAGAAAAAGCGATGTCCGGCCTCTCCGGTCGGACATCGCTGCAAAAACCATATCGCATCTCTCTTAGAGGGCAACCTTCGTCACCGTCGGTCCGCACTTCACGAGATAGAGGTGGCCTGCGGGGAGTGTCAGCTCGGTACGGGAGCCGCTTGCCACACCCTCGTACACCACTGTGCCCGAGAGGGTGTAGACGGTCACTGCCGTCCCGGCCGGGAGATTCTCCACAACAATGCCGTCGCCGCAGGCGGTTATCACGGCCTGTCCGGCACTGTCGGCGCCGACCTCTTCTATGGAAGAAGATCCCTCCTCGACGATATTTACAAACTCTTTCCACCCATCGGCCGCCTTGTAGGCTTCGAGCGCTCTCTTGGGTACATACAGCGTACAGGCACTCTTGTCGACATCCCAAAAACAATCGCTTTTACAAGTCGGAGGCATTATGGCCAGGCTGTGTATTTTTTGAAGATTGCTGCAAAGCTGAAAAGCATTTTCTCCAATCGAGGTAAGGCTCTCGGGAAGGGTAATAGAGGTAAGACTGCTACAATCCCCGAAAGCATAGTCTCCAATCGTGGTAACCCCTTCGGGTATCACGATGGAGGCAAAGCCATTACAGTCTGAAAAGTCTCGCTTTCTATCGAGGTAAGACTCTCAGGAAGAGTGATGGAGGCCAGGCTGCTGCAACCCAAAAAAGTTTTCATTTCAATGGAGGTAACCCCATCGGGTATCACAATGGAGGCAAGACTGATACATTATATAAAAGTATACTTTTCAATCGAGGTAAGGCTCTCGGGAAGGATAATAGAGGCAAGACTGCTACATTCCAAAAAAGCATTTTCTCCAATCGAGGTAATCCGATAGGTTATGCCATCATAAGCGACCGTAGCCGGAATGGTTACATCGCCACTGTATTTAGCATCACCGACCACGACCTCGACCGTCTTGTGGGCGGTGGAGGTGATTCCGTAATAAATACCGTTGGCCTCAAAGTCATAGGCCCACGCGCCCATCGTGCAACACCATGCAACGAGAAGCATTGCGGTTTTCATGCAGACTCTTTTCATAAAAATATGCGTATTGAAAGGGTTTGATTTTTTGTTTCTACCGGCACTGTCAAATGCCAGTCCTCCTTGTCTTGCAGACTTTCGCCACAAAAATAGGCCAAATCCGTCAGATTGAAAAAACAGCGTAGTAAAAGCTTCTCTTCTCCGATAAAGTTTTTTCAAGAAGAAGAGAGCCTTTCTCCCAAAAATTCTTAAAGAGCCGGGGTGTATTGAAAAAAGCGGGAACGGAGAGAGCTGTATGAACGAAAAATCGTATTTTTGTAATTACGGTATTTCTCCACACAGGAGCGCATACACATATATAAACTTTATTATCAATATCTTATAAGCCATGACCCGCAAATCGATTCTCATCGTCGGGCTGCTCCTCATCGCCCTGCTGCCGATGCAGGCTGCCCGCAAACTGACGAAAATATCGTTCGACAAGCTCACACACGACTTCGGTACCCTCTACGAGAAAGACGGCAACGCCACCTGCACCTTCCGCTTCGTCAACGAAGGGAAGACGCCGCTCGTCATACTCCGCGCGCAAGCATCGTGCGGCTGCACGGTACCCTCCTACCCCGAACACCCCATCGCTCCGGGCGACACGGCCGAGATGACCGTCGAATACCGCACCCGCCACCGTCCGGGAGAGTTTACCAAGTACATCTTTGTCTACTCCAACACCAAGCCCGACCGCACCACCCTGCAAGTGAAAGGCGTGGTGATTCCCGACAACGGCAACAACAGCGCCGAGCCTTCGACCCGCGACTACCCGGCGGGCGAACTGCGCACCCGCCCCGTCGCCCGATAAGCGGCAAGACTCCACCTCCAAGTAGCAAACACCTTAACCCTGCCCCATGAAACATATCGAGAACAACAGCGAATATGCCGGACTGTCGGTCAACCAGGGCGTCAGCCAACCCCCGTCGATAAACCCCTATCTGGCACAGAAACTGCAACACCGCCGCCGCGAATACACCGCCGCCGAGTACATCGAAGAGATACGCAAAGGCAACATCACCGTACTGAGCCAGGCCGTCACACTGGTCGAGAGCCAGCTACCCGAGCATCAGGCCATTGCCCAGGAGGTCATCACCGGCTGTCTGCCCTACGCCGGACATTCGGTGCGCATCGGCATCACCGGCGTACCGGGGTCGGGCAAGAGTACATCGATCGATGCCTTCGGACTGCATGTGCTGGGCCGGGGCAGCAAACTGGCCGTACTGGCCATCGACCCCAGCAGCGAGCGCTCAAAGGGGAGCATACTTGGCGACAAGACCCGCATGGAGCGGCTCTCTCAGGAGAAAAACGCCTTCATACGCCCTTCACCGTCGGCCGGCTCGCTGGGCGGCGTGGCCCGTAAGACACGCGAGACCATTATCCTGTGCGAAGCCGCAGGCTTCGACACCATCTTCGTCGAGACCGTGGGTGTGGGACAGTCCGAGACCGCCGTACACTCGATGGTCGACTTCTTCCTCCTTATCCAGCTGGCCGGCACGGGCGACGAACTGCAAGGCATCAAGCGGGGCATCATGGAGATGGCCGACGGCATCGTCATCAATAAGGCCGACGGCAACAACATCGAGAAAGCCAAACTGGCACAGGCCCACTTCCGCAACGCCCTGCACCTCTTTCCCCCCACCCCGTCGGGCTGGGAGCCGCAGGTACTCACCTACTCGGGCTACTACGAGATAGGCATCGCCGAGGTGTGGAAAATGATTGACGACTATGTGGCCTTTGTCAAAGCCAACGGCTACTTCGACCGCCGCCGCCGCGAACAGTCGCGCTACTGGCTCACCGAGACCATCGACGAACAGCTGCGGGCCCACTTCTACCAGAATCCCGACATCGCCCGGCTGCTGACCGAGAAAGAGCGCCGCGTGCTCGTGGGCGAAGAGAGCCCCTTCACCGCCGCCCAGGAGATTCTCGACCGCTACTTTGCGCGATAGAATTCCTCCGTTATATACCCGCGAAGGCAACAATCCAATGAGGATTGTTGCCTTCGTCTTTTTTACAGGGATACTTTTACCGTGAAACCTCTATGCGGAAGGTGGCGGTAATACGGCACTGCTCGACCTCGGCGGGGCAACGGAGAATGAGCGCGTTGCGCGTCTGCCGCCACTCCACGGGGGCATCGCTGCCCATGAGGGAGACGGCTTTAACCTGTGCCGCTTCGCGGGAAAGAGAGCGTATGACAAGCGTCTCACCGGCACGGGGCACCTGCATGCAATAGGCATAGAGGGCACTGTCGGCTCCGAGGGTAAAACGGAAATCGCCCGTCGTGAAAGGCACCTCGGCCTGGCGGCGTCCGAGTTTGCCACGGGGCGTCATCGTGGCCGGGGTCAGCGGCGACTCACCCCACACGCGCCATGCCCGGCTGCCATAGATACCGGCGGCATTGACCTGCATCCAAGCCCCTATCTCGTGCAACATGTCGACGCAGGCCGAGTCGAGCGAACCGTCGGGGCGTATGGGTATGTTCACGGCGCAGTTCCCGTCGCGCGACACACATTCGAGCAGGTAACGCACCACCGACACGGCATTGTAGTCGATGCCCTCGGCATAGAACCAGTCGCCCACAGGGACTTCTCCTATCCACATCTGGTCGCGCTTGATGCCTTTGGGTACGGTGTTTTCAAAGGTCGTCACGATGCCACGGCGACCGGCCGGGTGAAACTTGACGATGCTGAACACGTCGACCTCGCCGTGCTTCTTCAACGCCCGGTTGTAGTACGAGGCAATGACCCGCTGGGCGGCATTGCTCTTGGTTCCGGTACCGGTGCGTATACCACAGAAGGGTTGCAGGGTGTTGCCGTCGGTGTAGATAAAGTCGGGGTCGTACTTCTCGATGGCGTCTTCGATGCGCAGGGCCCACTGCGTGGTGTACCAGCGGGCATAGTCCTGATGGCGGGTGAAGATACCCTCTTCGGGGCGGTTCACAAACTCGTCCATCGTCTTGTACTCCCGCAGGTTTATCCCGTAGAGCCATTGCAGCGGATAGGGCTCCCACCAGCGGCCCTCGGCACTCTCGTAGACGAGGCGTCCGTCGTAGGGAACTCCGGCATAGGGGCCGGTAGAGTCGCACTCAAAGGCCGTCTGCCACCACCACCAGGTGTACTCGTGATGGAAGGTGATGCCGAAGTGCATGCCCTGAGCCCGAATGGCGGCGGCCCACTCGCCCAGCAGGTCGCGGTGGGGACCGATGTTGACCGAGTTCCACGGCTGGTAACGCGAGTCCCACAAGTCATAGTTGTCGTGATGCACCCCCAGGATAAAGAGGTAACGGGCACCGGCCTCGTAGAAGAGGCGGGTATAGGCTTCGGGGTCGAGATGTTCGGGAATCCAGGTGCGCAGCACATCTTTATAGCCCACCTGCGAGGGGTGGCCATACTTTTTGAGATGGGCCTTGTAGGCCGGATAATCGCGCTGATAGAGCCGGCGGGCATACCAGTCGCCGCACTCGCCCACTGCCTGGGGACCGAAGTGTACCCAGAAGCCGAACTTGGCCTGACGCAACCAGGCCACCTCTTCGGGATAAGGGGCACTGATGCTGTCCCACGTCGGGCCGAAAGGGCCTTTCCACATGGGGAAATCGCTCTTCACCTCGGCATAATCACGACGGTCGCCGAGGGGTACCGAGGCAGCCGGAAAGGTATCGGGCAGAGGGGGTAAGACCAGTGTCTCGGGCAGCAGCAGCGTGTCGGGTGCCATCGCCGGCGAAGGGGTGGCGTGTGCCACGGCTCCTGCCATCAGAAGGGGGAAAACAAATGTGGCTATGCGCAGGTGTCTCATGGTCGTGATAGGAAAAAGGTTAACGTGTGGCAAACTTACGAATTTTCAACACAAGGAGCGCAGCCGGCACAAAAAAAACTCCACCTCAACGAGGCGGAGTTTTCAGAAATTATACCGAATGGCTGTTTTTACATGCGGTCGGGTACCTGAATGCCCAGCAGCGACATGGCCGTGCGCACCACCCGTGCCACCTGTGCCGAGAGCAGCAGGCGGAAGGCTTTGACCTCGGCATCGCTCTCGCGCAGAATCGAGAAGTCGTGGTAGAACTGGTTATACTCCTTCACCAGGTCGTAGGTGTAGTTGGCGATGAGGGCGGGGCTGAACTGCTTGCCGGCCTCGGCCACCACGTCGGGGAAGGCAGCCAGATTCTGAACGAGCGAAATCTCCTTGTCGGAGAGGGCTATATGAGCCGAAGCCTCGGCAGGAACGGCAATTCCCTCATCGGCCGCCTTACGCAGCACCGAGCAGATGCGGGCATGGGTGTACTGGATAAAGGGACCCGTGTTGCCGTTGAAGTCGATAGACTCCTTGGGGTTGAAGGTCATGTTCTTGCGGGGGTCGACCTTCAAGATAAAATATTTGAGAGCGCCCAGTCCCACCATGGTCGACACGGCGTCGGCCTCTTCGGGCGTACAGCCGTCGAGCTTGCCCAGCTCGGCCGATGTTTCGCGGGCGGTATTCACCATCTCGTCGATGAGGTCGTCGGCATCGACTACCGTACCCTCGC
>ERZ824600.790-NODE-790-length-45124-cov-4.901862_pt1 | contig 45124 bp, 35 predicted proteins | sample MGYA00519933_ERZ824600 | MGnify/ENA primary metagenome ERZ824600 (study PRJEB31778, sample SAMEA3449178) | human gut metagenome | biome: human gut; feature: human-associated habitat; material: faeces | place: United Kingdom | collected 2010/2012 ... | reverse complement strand
CTGTCGCCTTTTTCGAACTCTGTTACGTCTGCCAGAATTTTCTTATATTTTTTATTCGGCTTTTTGCGGATGCAAAGATATCATATCCATAAGCCTTCCCGCAACGCTTACCGAAATTGAAGGGAAAGCATTCTATAAATGCGAAAGCCTAAGATACATTGATTTCGAAAGCGATCTTACAAATATTTCGGCTGATGCATTTGAAGAAACCGCATTCTATAACGATATATCCAATTGGGAAAACGGAGCTCTTTATATGGGAGGTACTCTCATCACCGTCGATCCCGAATCAGTAAGCGGTACATACAGAATAAAAAGCGGCACCGGATTCATTGCAGCAGGAGCTTTTGAAAGCTGTGTGCGGTTAAAGCAGATAATAATTCCAGATAGCGTTGTTTTTATAGGTAACAGTGCATTTTCAAACTGCACAGAGCTTGTAAGTATAAATATTCCGGACGGCATTGAAAATATAGAATACAAAACCTTTTACGGCTGCAAAAGTCTTACAGATTTGATAATTCCGTTGAGTGTCAAGAAAATTATGGATTTTGCTTTTTCCGGTTGCGCCGGATTTAAGAATATCATAATTCCCGATACTGTGGAAAGCATAGGCTACGGTATCCTCAAGGATTGCAACGGACTTGAAAGCCTGACTATTCCTTTTGTGGGCTCCGAGATAAGCCCCGAAACATATAAACCATTTCATTATATTTTCAATGAACAAACGTCATACGCTAACGCGCAAAATGTTCCCGAATCGCTGAAAGCCTTGATAATTACAGGCGGAACGCGGATAGCAAGCAATGCTTTTCGGAATTGTAAATACATAGAAAGCATAAAGTTTCCGGATACATTGACCTACATCGATTATTCCGCATTTGAGGGCTGTACCGCACTTAATGATATTTCGACCCCGAACGGTATTGAATATATCGGAGAAAATGCTTTCAAGGACACGGCTTTTATAAATGACCCGAAAAACCAAACGGACGGAATCGTGTATTTCGGAAATTGCATTGTCGGTACGATTCCGGAAGAATTGTCGGACACGGTAAAGATAATTTCCGGCACTAAAATAATATCCGGTTATTCATTTGCATTCTGCGAAATGATCGGCTGCATTGAAATTCCCGAAAGTATTGTTTTGATCGATTGGAGTGCATTTGCGCATTGCAATCAGCTTAAGGATATCAGATATAACGGAAGCATGGCGGAGTGGAAAGCGGTCGAAAAGCGCGGAATTCAAAGTGTCGAAACCGAAGGCATCACAGTGCATTGCTCGGACGGAGACATTATAGTTCCCGGGTATATGTACGACTGACGGTCTTATCCGAATAAAAAAATTAAGAGTGCACCGAATAACCGTTATCGCTGTTCTCATTTTTATGGATGCCCGCTTTTCCTGACCGTTCAATGAAAAGCGGGTAAATAATAAGTATTTATTAGCATATTTTTAGAAATTTTACAAATATTATATTGTATGTAAGCAATAATAATGATATAATTAGTAAAATTTGCATAGGAGGGACCATAATGTTTTATATGTTACTTGACGCCGCTGCCGATACAACGACGAAAAACGGAACCGGTAATCTTATTATGACTATCGGCATGATAGTTCTCCTGTTGCTGTTCTTCTATTTCGGTATCATAAGACCCGGAAAGAAACAGGAAAAGGAAGCTAAAAACCTCCGTGATAACCTTACGGTAGGCGATGAAATAACGACTATCGGCGGTATTATCGGAAAAGTTGTTTATATCAAAGACGAGACCTGCATAATCGAAACAGGTCGTGAGCATACAAGAATCCGCATTCTCAAAAGCGCTGTCCGTTCTGTTGACGTCCACGCAGAAGACGCTGAATAATCACCGATATTTTATTTATTATTTTATCGGGTAATATTGCAAATCCCTCCGAAATATAATTATACCGATACATCAAATACTTTTTTATCGGGTATAGTAAAATTTCGGAGGGATTTTATGAAAACTACACAGCTGAAAAAATATGAGTCGGGAAAGCAGCCGTCCGGCAGAGAAAACAATATATCGGGAGATCGCGCAATTTCCCCTTCCTCACTTTTGAAAAATATTTTAAGAGGACTTCTTGTTGAACTGCTCATAGGAATACTTTTCTTTTTTTGTGCGGCATATGTTGTTTATCGTTCACCCGATCCGGACAGCAATGCAGTCGCGGGAGCACTCGCGGCGCTTTATCTGACTGCAATCGCCGGCGGTTTTGCTGTTACCAAGATCAACCGACACGGTGCTCCGGTATGCGGACTCATTAACGGCGTTATGCTTTTAGCCGTGCTTTTCTGCATTTCTTTTTTTGCCGAGCCATTTCCTTATGAAACGTTTTCCGGAGGAATAAAGGCAGTTTTGCACGTTCTGATCATTCCCGCATCGCTTGCGGGGGCATTTCTTGCTGTAAAAAGAAAGAACGGGCGCAACAGCAAGCCGCGCAGGGATTCCGGACGTGCGGTAAAACGTCGTTAGAATTGACATATTCATATAATTCACATAGAATAAAGGAACGAATCGAAAATTAACATGACCTACAAATACAAATATTCAAGAAAATATTTTTTATATGACACCTGCTCCGGCAAGGTAGCCCCGCTTAACAGACTTGAGGCGGCTGTTTTTGACAGCATTACTGCAGGTACTGAAGATACATCGGATATAAGACTTTCTCCTGCCTGTCCGACCTCTCTCAGGTATGAATTTGCCGGATACGATTCGGAGGCAGTCTCCGAGGCTTACGGAGAATTGTATTTTTTATATGCCAACGGCGATATATTTTCAGCCCCGCGCGACGGTTCGTATGCCAATGATATTTATCTGCCGGTACTTGAGAGCTACGATGCCGACGGTCAACTGTCGTCGCTGATTGAAGCGCTTTTCGAAAAATATCCCCTGCCCTTTTATCGCCTGCATATTTCCGACGCTGAAAAAAGCCGCGTCGGGATCGAAGCGGCTGTATCTGCGGTTTTCTCACGTTACGGCATGGGTTCAAGGTATGAAACGGTCTGATTGCAAGGATTTTGCACCCTGGTATGTGTTTTGCGAGTAAAGCATTTTATCAATATCATTGATAACGCTGACTTTTTTGCGGCTCCATTCGGGTGCCAGCAGATCGTCTCCCATACCGTCGCCGGTCAGACGTTCTATTACTATATCTTCCGGCAATCTTTCGAGTGCCATGCACACGAGCTTTACATAATGGTCTTTTTCAAGAGGAACATATTCACCGCTTTCGTACATTTTTGCGAGAGCGGTATTTTTTATAACATGAAGCAAATGTATCTTCACGATATCCGGATGCAGTTCTGCGACCTGTGCTACCGTTTCAAGCATTGTATCATCGTCCTCGCCGGGAAGTCCGAATATAATGTGGATACAAATCTTTATTTTCCCGCCCCCGCGCTGTCGCAGACGTTCATAACCGTCCTTGAATTGTGCAAAGGTGTGCCCGCGATTGATAATTGCGGCTGTTACATCCGATGAAGTCTGGAGTCCGAGCTCGACCGTAAGAGGAATTCTGTCGGCAACATTCGAAAGATAGTCCACTATATCGTCAGGCAGGCAATCGGCACGGGTGGCAATATTCAGCGCAACGGCTCCCGGGAGAGATATTGCCTGTTCAGTCCTCAGCTTTACTGTTTCAAGCGGTGCGTATGTGTTTGTGTGCGCCTGAAGATACGGTATATATTTATCGGTTCTCCATTTTTTGCCGAGCGATGATATAAGAGCCGCATACTGTTCGGCAATCGGAATACTCGGCAGCATTGCAAAATCGCCGCTACCGCGTCCGGAACAATAAATACACCCGCCGACGCCGCATTTCCCGTCTATATTCGGGCAGACATATCCTGCGTCAAGGACGATTTTGGCACATTTTCCGCCGAAGGTATGTCGGAGGTAGTAATCATAGGTATAATAACGTTTGTTAGTGTCGCTGTTCGGAAACGGGTTTGATGTTCGTTGCGTAAGCTTTGCTTTTTTACGTATTTTATTTTCCGGGCTTTCCATTTCTATACCGTTCCCTCCGTTTGAAATTTATATAAATGCTTCTATAAAAACTGCGGCGCAAAAAGCTCCGCAGTAAAAATTGCATATTAATTTTATTGTCTTTCGGAAATGATCTTTTCGACAGCAGATATTCTGACGCAGACCGTCAGCACATCCATAGCCGTCTGAAGCTCTTCATCCGACGGAAAGGTCGGGGCTATTCGGATATTGCTGTCCTGAAGGTCGTTTCCGTATGGGAATGTTGCACCTACCGTCGTCAGCTTTACACCTGCCTTGAGAGCGAGGTTATATGTTCTTTTGGCACATCCTCCGAGTGTATAAAGGCTTATAAAGTATCCGCCCTTGGGATTAGTCCATCTTGCGGTTTCGGTTCCCGCAAGGTCACGTTCAAGTGTATCGAGTGCTATTCTGAATTTCGGTCTTATGATATCCGCAAGCACCTGCATATGCTTCATGATATTCTCGGCGCTTTTGAAGTATTTGACATGACGTATCTGATTAAGCTTATCGTATCCGATAGTCTGATAGGTCATTATATCGCAGACTTGCTTTACATTGTTGCGTGATGCGGCAAAAATAGCCACGCCGGAGCCGGGAAATGATATTTTCGATGTAGACGCATAATAAAAGACCATGTCTTCGTTGCCGTACTTCTCGCATTCCCTGAAAATATCAAGCAATTCGTCCTTATCATCCGGGTAAATATCATGAACCGCGTATGCATTGTCCCAGAATATTCTGAAATCCGGAGCTGCCGGTTTAAGTCTTGCAAAGCGGCGCACGGTCTCGTCGGAATATGTAATTCCATCGGGATTTGAATATTTGGGATTGCACCAGATTCCCTTGATCTGCGGATCCTGGGACACGAGAGCTTCGACCGTGTCCATATCGGGACCTGTCGGAGTCATTGCAATGGTTATCATTTCGATTCCGAGCGACTGACATATAGCGAAATGACGGTCATAGCCCGGGGCGGGACAGATGAATTTGATCTTACCGCATTTTATCCACGGTTTAGGGCTGCCGTAAACGCCGAAAAGCAATGATCTTACCATCTGATCATACATAAGGTTAAGCGAGGAATTTCCGCCTACCACTATATTCTCGGCAGGTATTCTCAGAAGATCCGAGAAAAGCTGTCTTGCTTCGGGAATTCCCTCAAGTATTCCGTAGTTTCTGCAATCGATTCCGCAGGTACTTTTACAGTCTTCTGCGGTAGATATAACGTCGAGCATTCCGGTGACGAGATCAAGCTGTGCCTTTCCGGGTTTTCCTCTTGAAAGGTCGAGTGCAAGCTTTTTCTCTGTAAATGCACCGTATTGCCGCCAAAGGTCATTGAGTACATTTTCAAGCTCCTCATTGCTCATTTGCAAATAGCTTGAATGTACAGTTTCAGATTTTTCCGATATCATATCATACCATCCTTTAAAAACCGGTGGCGGCGCCGTAGCGCCGCACGCCGTGAATCATTATCAAGTTATCTGAAGTATTCAAGGTTATCGTAAAGATATACAAGCACTGCAGGCAACGGAAAGCTACTGATATTCGGAAATCCGAAATTTCAGACAATTCTGTATCAGATTTCTGAGGTTATCAGAAATCTGCGTTTCCTGTTGTTCTCGGGAATGCTTCGACATCTCTTATATTGGAAATGCCCGTAATATACATTATAAGACGTTCAAAGCCGAGTCCGAAGCCGGCGTGCTTTGTTCCGCCGAACTTGCGAAGCTCAATATACCACCAATAGTCCTCGGGATTAAGTCCGAATCTTTCGACCGCCTCCATAAGCTTATCGAGACGTTCCTCGCGCTGTGAACCGCCTATAAGCTCTCCGACGCCCGGAACGAGCATATCCGCAGCCGCAACCGTCTTGCCGTCATCGTTCAGACGCATATAGAAAGCTTTGATCTCCTTGGGATAATCCGTAACAAACACAGGCTTCTTGAAGATCTGCTCGGTAAGATAGCGCTCATGTTCGGTCTGGAGATCTATTCCCCATGAAACGGGATAATCGAATTTATGTCCGCTTTCTTCAAGCATTTTCACGGCATCCGTATATGAAATGCGTGCAAATTCGTTTTCGCAAAGATTTGTCATGCGTTCGATAAGCGTATTATCATAAAAGCGATTGAAAAATTCAAGCTCGGCACGACATTCCTTCATAACATAGCCGATAACATATTTTATCATATCTTCTGCGAGATCCATGTCGTCTGCAAGATCCGCAAAAGCTATTTCGGGTTCTACCATCCAGAATTCAGCAGCGTGGCGGGGAGTGAAAGAATTTTCTGCTCTGAAAGCCGGACCGAAGGTATAAACATTCGCAAAAGCCATGGCAAAGCATTCAACATTGAGCTGTCCCGAAACGGTCAGGCTGGTTTTTTTGCCGAAGAAGTCCTTGGTATAGTCAACCGTTCCGTCTTCGTTTCTCGGAGGATTATTTATATCAAGAGTCGTTACCTGGAACATTTCACCCGCGCCCTCGCAGTCGGAGCCTGTGATAAGCGGAGTGTGTACATAAACGAAACCGCGTTCGTTGAAAAATTTATGAAGCGCGTATGCTGCGACCGAGCGGACGCGGAATACGGCATTATAGGTATTTGCGCGCGGACGAAGATGTGCTATCGTTCTTAAGAATTCGGGTGAGTGCTTTTTCTTCTGAAGCGGGAAATCCGGGGTTGAGGTACCTTCAACCGAAATATCCGTAGCCTTAAGTTCAAAAGGCTGTTTTGCCTCAGGAGTAAGCACAAGCCTACCCTTTATAATCAAAGACGCTCCGACATTCTGTTTGGCGATTTCCTTATAATTGGATAAAATATCATTTTCAAACACTATCTGAAGATTTTTGAAATAGCTTCCGTCATTCAATTCAATAAAACCGACGGCATTGCTTGCGCGTATGGTTCTTACCCAACCTGCCACGGTTATTTCTGCGTCCGAATAGGTTTCCGGAGACTGATAAAGTTGCTTTAATGTTATGCGTTTCATTAGATATTAAATCCTTTCTTTTTTTGTGATTTGAATTTTTCAAGATACATTTATCTTTTAATACGCAATTTTGATAATCAAAAATTGCATTCCCCGCATAACTTATGGGGCTATTATAGCATATTTAAGGTTATTTTGCAATACGTTTTTTGAGTTTTATTCATTTTCAGAAAAATATTTTTATTTGTGCGAGTTCCAAAAGCCGGATATGACCTGTGAGAGTCCGTCCGGATCCCTGACAAAGCGTATCCCCCGCCAATGCTCGGGATACAGCTCAAGATAGGTCGGGGTTTCGTATCTGTCATCTATCAGCACGACAACTCCGCAGTCATCCTCTCGTCTCACGACGCGTCCGGCTGCCTGAAGCACATTGTTCATTCCGGGATAGGTATATGCGTAATCGTATCCGCGTTCATATTTGTCCTGAAAATAATCTCTGATTATATTTCTTTCGTTTGAAAGCCCGGGAAGCCCGAGCCCTACGATTATGGCGCCGATAAGTCTCGTGCCCGGAAGGTCTATGCCCTCCGAAAAGCTTCCGCCGAGCACGCAGAAGCCAACACGCATTTTTCCTCTGTCCTCGGGAAACGAATCGATAAATGCCTTTTTTTCCTCGGCACTCATTCCCTGTCTTTGCACTATCAACGGTACATTCGGAAATTTTCTTGCAAAGATATCAAGCACCGAATTCATAAATCCGTACGACGGAAAATAAACGATATAGTTTCCTATTCTGTGTCTAACCGTCGCGGCGATATAATATGCGATCCTTTTTGCCGATTTCTGCCTGTCCTCAAAGCGTGTACTGACCGAGGTCACGGCGCAAAGGCACAGGTTTTCGGTCGGAAACGGAGACGGCAGACTAAGCGTTACGCTTTTTGATGCACCGCCGAGAATATCCGCGAAGTAGTCCGGAGGGGTCAGCGTTGCGGAAAACATTACCGCGGCGTGCGCCTTGGAAAGGCATCTGTCGAGCGGCGCCGACGGATCAAGACAGAATATTTTGAAAACGACGTCTCCGTCGGATATTTCTATATAATTAAGGAATCCTTTGTCGTATATTTCGCTCAGCTTCAAAAGCTTATGCAGATCTGCACCCATGTTGATCATCATATCAAAAAACGGGCTCTCGCGATGCGAGACAAGCCACTTATCAAGTCGTTCCGAAAGGCGCTCCGACTCGCGAATAAATGCGTCATTCAGCTCGCGGTCAAGCCGGAAGCCTGCATCGTTTCCGTGACTGTCCTTTATCATTTCATTCTTGCATAGCTTTTTAAGGCTTCTGAAAGCGGCGATAAATACGCCTATATCGTGCAAAAGTCCTTTCTCAAAATCCGGAAGCGAAATGTACGCCTTTTCAAAATATTTACATGAAAGCTTAAGAGAATACATATCCCGTGCGCGTTCGGGAAGGTTATGCGCCTCGTCGGCAAGGAAAACGAATCTTCCTGCTGCTGAAGCCACCATCGGGTCGTCCGAAAAATATCTTCTGAAATATACCGACGGATCAAACACATAGTTATAGTCGCATATTATAAGATCGCAAAGCTCGGAAAGATCAAGCGAAAGCTCATACGGGCACACGCGGTACTTTTTTGCTATTCTGATAATTACCCCTCGGGTAAAGCAATTCTGGGTCGATATCAGCTCGGAAACCGCATTTTCGACGCGTTCGCCGTAACCCTTGGCATAAGGGCAGTCTTTTGAATTGCAGTCACATCTGTTCTCTGTCTGTGCTGCCGCTCCGGTTACGAACGTATTTGCCGTATCCTGATGGTTTAAGCACATTATATTTTTAGCGGATATTACGATAGTCCGTATGTGCGCACCTGCCGCGAAAAGCTTGGAAGCGGCGTTATAAGCTTCCCTTCTGGTTGAAGATTTCGCCGTGAGATAGAATATCTTATCACATATGCCGTTTCCGAGTGCTTTCACAGCCGGATAAAGCACCGAAACGGTCTTTCCGATTCCGGTCGGGGCCTGCACAAACAGTCTTTTTCCCTTGCGAATACATCTGTAACATTCGTTTATAAGCTCTTTCTGTCCGTCACGCAACGAAGGGTATGGAAACGGTACGTCCTTTGCTGAAGGCAACACATATTTTGCCCGCATATCGGCATAAGAAACGGTCCTTGCTATTGCGTCAAGTAACTTTTCAAATGTACTCTCCAGCTCTTTACGGCTGAAGGTATATTCAAAAAATTTAAGCTCCGGATATTCGTTCTCACGCTTTTCATCGGCATATTCGCAATCGTCGAAAAACGATCCGGAATCGGCGTTTGATACTCTCCTGCAATAAACAAGCCTTGCCTCGATTTTATCAAGATCATTAAGAATACAAATAAATAGCGCGTAGCATTTAAGCTGTGCAAGATGGAGAGCCTTTACATACCTCGGATCACCCGATACGGTTTTATATTCATCGACCGCCGCGGGAATTGTTCCGTCCGTGCCGCAAAAGCGCACACCGTCGGCTCTTCCCCCGACCATATATTTCAGACCGTTATAATTGTACGATATTTCAAGGGGGATTTCGGTCCTGTATGTGCCATCGGGAATAGCTTTTTTTATGCTCTCACCGATTCTTTTATGCAACACCGTTCCGGAAATTGCCGCCGATCTTTCGGCGTAGCTTCTGTAATCAATATCTCCGCATTTTCCTGCGATAAAGCACAGCTCGCCCACCGAAATATGTACGGTTGAGTCGGAAACGTTGTATTTCATCGTATTTTTCCTTTCTGCGGCAATATTAAATTATGCTGACAGGTATATCAGTCTTTTATAAAAGTCGAAAAGACAAACGTGGTCGTATAGTCATAGCATTCACCCGGATTCAAAACCGTATCCGTAAAGTTTTCATGATTTATGCTGTCGGGCATATGCTGAGTTTCAAGGCAGAATGCGTGTTGCTTTTGCTGCGGATATCCGCCCTTGAGCGGATGCTCCGGATTACAGAGAAAATTTGCGGTATAAAACTGAACGCACGGCTGGTTTGTCAAAACGCGCATGATTCTTCCGCTCCCGGGGTGTCTGACCGAAATGCGTTCGATAATTTTTTCGGCATCGCCCGCCTGATTTTCGGTAAAGTTGAAGCAATGGTCGTATCCGCCGGCAAGCTTCATATCGGTCGGCGCTTTGTCGTCGGTCGAAAAATCCTTTCCGATCGCTTTTGGTTTTGTAAAATCAAAGGCGGTTCCGTTTACCGCGCGTATCTCACCTGTCGGAATAAGCTCTTCGTCAGTCGGAAGATATGTATCCGCATCAATTTTCAGAACATGGTCAAATACATCTCCCGAAGCATAGCCTCCGAGATTGAAATAAGAATGATTTGTCAGGTTGAGTATTGTCGGCTTATCGGTGGTGGCTCTGTATCTTAAGGTCAGCGAATTGTCTGTGCCGAGGGTATATCTTACCTGAACCGAAAGCTTTCCGGGATATCCCTCTTCCCCGTCCGGGGAAATATATTCAAGCGTCAGCGACGGCGAGTCTCCGTCCGAAAACGAGACCGTGCGCCATATCTTGTTTGAAAAGCCGCATTTTCCGCCATGCAGATGATTGCTTCCGTTGTTGATATACAGATCATCGTATTTTACTCCGTTGAGCGTAAAACAACCGCGGGCTATTCTGTTACCGACTCTGCCTACGACCGCTCCGAGATATCCGTCGCCGAATTCATAATGTGATATATCATCATATCCGGCAACGATATCGGCAAGACGCCCGTCTCTGTCCTTTACATACAGTGATACAAGTGCGGCGCCGTAGTCGATTATTCTTGCCTTCATACCGTCGGCGTTTGAAAGCGTATAGCAGCTTACCGCACGGCCGTCCGACAGCCTTCCGAAGCTTTCTTTCGATATGCCCATATCAGTCGCCGTAGCCTTCCGGATTCTTTTTCTGCCAATTGTATGTATCAGCGCACATTTCCTCGATGCCGTATTCGGCTTTCCAGCCGAGATATTTTGCAGCCTTTGACGGATCGGCATAGCATTCGGCTATGTCACCGGGTCTTCTTGCGACTATCTTATACGGTATCTTTGTGCCTGTGGTTTTTTCGTATGCCCTGACTATTTCAAGCACTGAATAGCCCTTTCCCGTACCGATATTATAATATTCGGTACCTGTAACCTGCTCACAGCGTTTAAGCGCCGCAAGATGAGCCTTTGCAAGATCGACAACATGGATATAATCACGGACTCCCGTACCGTCCGGTGTGTTGTAATCATTGCCATATACGCTCAGGCATTTAAGCTTTCCGATACCTACCTGTGAAATATACGGAAGAAGATTGTTCGGAATTCCTTTTGGATCCTCGCCGATAAGTCCGCTCTTGTGCGCGCCTATCGGATTAAAGTATCTGAGAATGGAAACGCTCCATGTCGGATCTGCGGCTGCTATGTCAGAAAGTATTCTTTCGATGACCAATTTTGTTTCGCCGTACGGGTTTGTCGTATGCAACGGAAAATCCTCTGTTATCGGAACACGCTCCGGCAATCCGTAGACCGTGGCGGAGGAGCTGAAAACAAATCTTCCGACATTATATTTTTTCATTACCTTGCAAAGATTGAGGGTCCCCACAAGATTGTTTTCGTAATATTCAAACGGCTTTTCAACAGATTCACCGACTGCTTTAAGTCCTGCAAAGTGGATTATGCTGTCGATATTATTCTCGGCAAAAATTCTGTCTATCACAGGATAATCCATAAGATCAGCCTCGTAAAACTTAAAGGTCTTACCTGTTATCTGATTGATCCTGTCGATAACGCAAGGCTTGCTGTTTGAAAAATTATCAAGCACCACAAGCTCATAGCCTTCGTTCAAAAATTCAACAATTGTGTGAGAACCGATATATCCGGTTCCGCCGGTTATTAAAACTGCCATAGTTTTGTACCTCTGAAACAAAATGATTTATATTGAAAAATAATAATCCTGTCAAGCTCTGCGTGCCCTGCACTTTTTTACGATAGCATCCATGGCACCGCGCTTGCTTTCCATGTCGGAAACAAGCTTAAACTGATTCCTTGCACGGTCAAGATTATGCTCCGGATATTCCGTTCTGAAATATATGTCACCGTCTATATAGTCCGTAAGGAATCTTATGCCGGTCTCAAGTGTTATAATTATCGCTCCCATCGGAAGATTCTCAAGCTCATCATCGGTGAGATATTCTCCGACCGTTGATAAGAATCCGTCGGTATAAGCTTCAAACATTTCCTCACACATAAACACCTTCGAAAGCTCGGTCTCATCCTCAGCCGCAGAAGAAGCGCCGAAGCGTATCGAATCTCCGAAGTCATACAGTGCCGAGCCGGGCATTACGGTGTCAAGATCGATTATACAGATCCCCGTGCCCGTTTTATCGTCTATCATTATATTATTGAGCTTTGTGTCGTTGTGAGTAACGCGGAGCGGAATTTTACCCGATTTTATCCTATCTACAATATAGCGGCAGAGCTCCGCCCTTTCAAGCACAAATTTTATTTCCTTTTTGGCATTTTCCGATCTTCCCGAGGCGTTCTTTTCGAGTGACTGTCTGAAATTTTCAAATCTTTGAGCAGTATTATGAAAATCCTTTATCGGTTCGACAAGCGTTGCCGCGTCAAAATCCGCAAGATCACGCTGAAACTGTCCGAATGCCGCACCGACTTTACTGAACATAGCGGCATTTTCAACCGTTTGATATGATGTCGCACCGGAAATATAATCATACACACGCCATACGGTTCCGTCGGAATTTTTAAAGTACGGCTTGCCGTCCTTTGCGAATATGACATTGAGCGTCCTGCGCTCATAGTCGGCAAAGCCTTCCTCTTGATATTTCCTGCGAAGGAATCCCGTGACCTTAAGAATATTATCCATAAGTCCTTGATAATCCGGAAAAATTGAGGTGTTTATATGCTGAAGCACATATTTTACTTGTCTGTCACCGTCTTTACAGGTAACAAAATAGGTACTGTTTATATGTCCGTTCTTACATTCGCCGAAGCTTTCGGGCGTTCCTTCAATAAGAAATTTTCCCGTTACGTTTTCAAGATATTCTCTGCCTATATCAATATCTCTCATCTTATCCTCCGATTACAAATTGATTCGGACTCTGTCAGCTGTTTTTCCAAAGCCCGTCTGGATATTCACCGGCTGCGATAAGCTTTCCAATGCTCTTTTTAACCGGCTCCTTATCCTCATGATATGTAACGCCATACCATATTGCATCAACAGGATATACCTTCACGCTGCATTTTTTATCCCGGACGGCGTCTGCCACGGCATAAGGAAGATAGAATTCGCGCTTAAGGCTTGTGGGATCGTTCATGTCAAGCCCGGAAAGGAAGCGCGCAAAATCCTGCCACATATAATCAAGCAATGCCGGGGTAAGCCCCCAGAAATTCATGGACGCAATCGAATCTTCGGAAAGTCCGCAGGCTTCTCCGTTATCGTCGATATAGACCACCCTGCCGTCCTTTCTCATAATTTTTGTTCTCTCGGTAACCGACACAAGGTATGAATCGGCATCGGCAACGCATATGCCTCTTGATACCGAACCGTTTTCGGTGAGCGTGTTTTTTAGCTTATATCCTGCCATACAGCACGGCTGGATTTTATCACGGTTCATTGAAGTTTCGATGTCGGTTTCACGAAGATGCTCTGAAATAAGTCTGAAAGCTTCTCTGCCGTAAAAATCGTCGGCATTTATCACGACAAACGGGCAATCGATCATTTTTCTCGCCGCCAAAAGTGCGTGTGCCGTTCCCCACGGCTTTGTGCGTCCGTCGGGAACCGAAAATCCGTCGGGGATATCCTCAAGCTTCTGAAAAGCATATTCAACATCTATTTTTCCTTCGATACGCTTACCGACGGTCTCTCTGAAAACATCAAAATTTTCTTCTTTGATCACAAATATTACTTTTTCAAATCCTGTTCTTATCGCATCATATACGGAAAAGTCAATAATAAATTCACCGTGTACGGTTATAGGATCGATCTGTTTCAGCCCGCCGTATCTTGAACCCATGCCGGCTGCAATTATAACAAGCGTCAATGTGTTTTCCTCCCGAACAGCTAAAAATCTACTGATATCATTATATTATACAATATTCCTCCGACAGTTGCAATAGTAATCGCTAAGTTAACATTTTTTTTACACAATATTTTTCATTATTTTTGTCACCCTTATTGACAAAAGGCAAGCGACGGGTTATAATTGTCTCATATGATACACTTTTCGAGAAGGAGTAATTAAAATGCCGACGCAGGAAAAAATAAAAAATGCAGGGGAAATAATCGGATTTCTTCATTCGCTTCAGGTTTTTTCAGCTCTCGGAGCAGACGAAATAACCGCTTTTCTTGCATCCGGTGATATTTATCTTTCCGCATATGAAGCGGGAGACATCATATACAACAAAAATGTTCTTTCATGCGATGTTCATCCCGGAATTGTGATGAAGGGGGAGGCTGCAGTATATTCGGCTGACGACGAACGGGATGTTTGCCTGCGGCTTTTGGGGATAGGCGGATTTTTCGGAGCGGTCAATATGTTTTCGGTTGCGGAAAAGTTCATAAGCACTGTCAAGGCAGAGAAAAAATGCACTGTGCTATTCATAAGCAGTGCGGCATTCCGAAAGCTCCTCGAATCAAACAAGGAATTCATGTATTCATATCTTGCCTTTCTCGGAGAAAGAATTTCTTTTCTCAACAGAAAAATACGTCAGTTTACTGCCGGAAGCACCGAGCGCAGGGTCGCGGTATTTCTCGATACGCTTTCCGAAAACGACGAATTTACGCTTCCGTTTTCATATTCAAAGCTTTATGAAATGCTTGATATTGGCAGAGCGTCGCTTTACCGTGCGCTTGACGCACTGACCGGAAGCAAAATAATCATACGTGACGGTAAAAAAATAACCGTTCTCGACCGCGCGGCGTTAAGAGAATACGCCGTCGGTTCGTGCGGAAGATCATAGAAAGATCATATATCCGATATTATTTATTTTAAGTGCCGCTCAGCTCTTTCCTCAGAATTGCGTGGCTTTGCCGGCAGCTTACCGTAAATATCATAAATAACAATATAAACAAACGAAAGGAAAAGCAAATGAAGAAAAACAGACTTATTTCATCAATTGTTGCAGTAAGATTAATTGCAATAATACTTATAATAGCCATGGGGGTACTTACCGGCTGCGCACAGAGTAATGATAATCCCGCAGACACAAAAGCAACCGCCACTGCTTCCGAGAGCACAGTGGCAAGTGAAAGCAAAAGCGGAAGCGAATCTGACGTGGAAACCGAGCCCGTTGCGGACAACACTCAGGCTAAAATCATGGTATTGAGCGGCACTACCGGCATGGGTGCGGCTTCCATGATAGCAAACTACAAGTCCGCCAAGGACGCTCAGTTCAAATTCGAGATTGTTTCGGCTGCCGACGTTGTGACTGCCGCAATGATATCCGGAGAGGTCGATATTGCAGCCGTCCCCACAAACCTTGCGGCAGTTCTCTACAACAAAACCTCAGGCAAGGTCCGCGCAGCGGCTATAAACACAAAGGGTGTGCTTTATGTGCTTCAGAACGGCGGAGAAGCTGTCTCCGACTTTTCCGGACTTAAAGGCAAGACCGTATATATCCCCGGCGTCGGCTCGAACCCGGAATATATTCTCAAATACCTATGCCGGAAAAACGGACTTGAAGTCGGAAAAGATATAACAATTGACGGAACATCATATCCGTCGCCTGATGAGCTTACGACAGCTATCGTTTCCGGCAAGGTTGAATTTGCGCTCCTCCCCGAGCCCAAGGTCACGGTTGTTAAAACCAAAAATCAGAATGTCAAGTCTGTAATCGACATAACAAAAGAGTGGGAAAAATCCTGCGGCACGAAAAATCCTCTTGTTCAGGGCGGCATAATTATCCGCACCGAGTTTGCCGAGCAGCATCCCAAGGTCGTTGAAAAATTCCTTGCCGAATACAAAGAATCCGTTGAGCTTGTAAATAACGAGCCGGAAAAAGCCGCTAAGCTTATTGCGGAGGCAGGCATAATCCCGAATGAAACCATGGCGCTTGCGGCAATCCCCGGTTGCAATATCTGCTACATTGACGGTGCAGAAATGAAGACAGCGCTTTCATATTTCTTCGGAGTTCTCTTTGAAATGAATCCCAAGGCTGTCGGAGGTAAGCTTCCCGCCGATGATCTTTATTACGGCGTAAAATAAGCATTTCGATCTCATATTTCGGCCGGAATATGACAAGGGACTGTCGCACCTGCGATCGCCCCTTATTTTAACCAAGCCCATATGGGCGGTTCATCAAAAAATCAAAAATTCAAAAAAGGAGGCAGCGGCAGTGAAAGCAATAAAAGAAAAGCCGCTCGGGCGCCTTACGCTTACGGCTTTGAGATATGCTTTAATAGCGCTTGTGTGGATCGGTATATGGCTTTTGCTTGCGTTTCTTGCAAAGCGCGACGGCAATGAACTTATCTTCCCCTCGCCTGTCGACGTATTGGGACGCTTTTTTGAGCTCTGCGGAACTGCGGAATTTTACAAGACCGTGTTCTATTCTCTTCTCCGCGTTCTTATCGGAAATATCGCCGCGATACTTCTCGGCGTTGTCCTCGCGATACTTACAAGCCGCTTCGGCTTTTTCGGTGACTTTATCAGACCTATGATGACGGTCATAAAATCCACGCCGGTAGCGTCATTTATTATTCTTGCGCTCGTACTCATGAGCCGTTCCCTGCTTCCCGTTTTTATTGTATTTCTGATAGTGTTGCCCGTAGTTTGGGCGAACGTACACGAGGGGATAACATCGACGGACAAAAAGCTCAAAGAGGTTGCGACGGTTTTCGGAATCTCTTTCGGAAAATGCTTAAGCTCGCTTTATATCCCGACCGTTGCACCGTATTTCAGATCCGCGCTTCTGTCGTCTGTCGGGCTTGCATGGAAAGCGGGAATAGCCGCAGAGGTTCTTGCAGCTCCCTCCGCCTCAATAGGGAAAAAGCTGTTTGAGTCCAAGCAATACCTTGAGACCGTTGATCTGTTTGCATGGACATTGGCGGTAATTATTATGAGCCTTTTGGTTGAATCGGCAGCGCTTGCCATTTCCGGGTTATTTACCAAGGGAAAGAGAACACCGCAAAAGGACTCAAAAGCAAGGAGGAGCCGAAATGCTTGAGCTTAAAAATATTTCGTATTCATATACAAATTCCGCCGGCGGCAGAAAACCCGTGCTCGACAAATTCAATTACGAATTTAATGACACAGGCTTATATGTGCTTGTCGGCAGATCGGGATGCGGAAAAAGCACGCTTTTGAATATTATATCCGGGCTGGCGGTTTCCGAAAGCGGTGAAGTATGTAAAAGCGGAAAGGTTTCATATATGTTTCAGGAGGCGCGTCTTTTCCCTTGGCTTACGGCAACAGAAAACGTAAATATAGTTCTCGGCGGAAAAAAAGAAACGCTTGACATTGCGAAAAAAATGCTTACCGACGTTGGGCTCGGCAAAAATCTTTCAAGCTTTCCCGACGAGCTTTCGGGCGGAATGAAGCAATGGGTCTCGTTTTCAAGAGCCATGGTATATAACGGAGACATAATTCTGCTTGACGAGCCGTTCGGAGGGCTTGACAAAGAAAACGCCGTCAAAATGATAGGCTTTATAAAGGAAGCCGCAAAGCGCGCGCTTGTAATAACGGTCACGCACATTCCGGAATATGTCAGCCTGCTTGGCGGAACGGTTATAAATATGTTCCCTATCGGCGGAGGCGAAAACGAAAGCTGATTTTTTTCGGTTTACTTAAATATTTACAATTACGCATTGAAATAACAAACACACGATTCGGGATATATGATAAAATAATGATTGTTGATTCTGCTTCATAACGGAACCGGATCATTATTTTTATATTAATTTGATTTTCAGGGGGAGTGTCGGATAATGACAAAGCGTCAGAATGTTTTGTTTATGATACTGTCGTTCGGTATTTACGCGATATATGCGTATGCCATGATACCTTTATATATTTCCATGTGCAGTAATGTGATATATGCGGATACGCGGCTGCCCGAGGTGATCTCAACCTTTAACACCGTGCTTGAATTGTTTGTATATTGGTTGTCAACGGCTTTCGTTATGTATTCGATATTCAGGTTCGGATTTTCGCAATCGATAATATATCCCGTCATTTATCTTTGTGCGGCAGCTTTCAAATATATTTCTGTATTCTTAATGACCGGTGTTATGAGCGGCGAATTTGAAAAGTCGGGTATAAAGTCATTGATCATATATATATTGCTTGAAATACTTCGCATGGCGATAACCGTCGGTCTGTCCGTATATCTGGCAAGGAAATATAAATACACGGATCCTCGCGAACGCGAGCCGCTATTCCCTTTCAAAAAGCTTGTAACGCTTTCAAATCCCGTACAGGCAACCGCATTTTTCAGCGCTTTCATGATATCGCTCGCAAGAATAATATCAAGAATACGCTATGATATTTTCTACGGTGCTCCGCAAAGCTTTGCGGAGGCAATGGTAATGATTGGTTACTATCTGCTTGACATTGCGATCGGCTTCATCGGATACTTCGCCATAGTATTTATTATACTGACGCTTGAAAAGCACTCTCAGGAAGAAAAAGAATAAGAAAGCCGAAATGCAAAAATCGGGGTATCTATGCGATACCCCGATTTTTATTTTTAGCTCAATAATACAAAGCGCAGAACTGAGCGCTGTTTCCTTTATAAAGTCCTTTATCCGCCCAAAGACGTGCGAAGACCTCGCGCGTCGTTAACGACATAGCCACATAGTAGTCGAAATCTTCCTTTAAGTACGGATTGCTGTATTTCTCTATAACGGCTTTCACACGGTCCACCGTCTGCTTGGATTTTTCAAGCAAGCGGCAATAATCCTCGGTAGAACGGATGTATTCAAGCAATGCCTCATTCTTTTCGTTTTCTATAAGAACAGCGTTTACCTTCAGCACCCCTCCGTCGGACTCGGTCAGGAAGCCTTCTTCGACAAGCCAATCGGCATTCCCCCATTCGCCGACCGCATTCTTATTTATACCGTTCTCGCAGGCAAGCTTTTTTAAAAATCCGAGCGAATTGTAATCCGGGGTATCGTGTTTATATCTGCGTACCGAGAATGTTTTGTCTTTGGAGGATCCCTTTTGGAAACCGTCCCATTTTGTTGTCATGTTTTTTATCGCGCCGTTGTTATTGAAAAATACGGATGGCAGACGTGAGGACGAACCCTTTTCAAAGCCGATAATGCCCCAATTGCTGCCGTCGCGACGTTTAAATTTGCAAAATATATTTTTCGGCAGTCGATCTTCCCCGAGCTTTTGCTCGATTCTGAATGCAAAATACATTTGCGCATCCTCTTCCGTATAAGCATCCGTGGATATTCCAAGCTCTTTGGCTTTTTTCAGCGCTTTACCGGCAAGCTGCCATATTGCGCCATAGGTTTCCTCCGCAAACTCACAACAGATCTCTTTTGATTCGTTCTGACATTCAACGGGAGAGATGAAAAAGCTCGTTATATATTTTCCGCCATCTGTTTTTTTCAAAAGCTCTGCATCTTCAAGTAATTTTATTTCTTCTTCCATATAAGGAAGTGCAATACCGAGTGCGACCGCAAGCTCCTCAGCAGTGCTTGGGTTATTATTTGCCTCGCAAAGAATGTTGACGGGTATCTTTCTCTGGATCGCCGCCCAAGGATAACCGTTATTCTGAGTTCCCGATGCGCAGAAGCCTATGGATTCCGGATCATAGCTTCTTTTTCCGAATTCTCTTGCCATATTCATACCTTCTTTCAATATTTTTCTTGCACGGAACAGCTTGGTTTTGACCGTGCCTTCGGGGAGGTTCAAAGAATTCGAAATGCACTGAATACTTTTTCCTTTTATATAATATTCAACAAGGAGCTTACGATAATCCCACGATATGAACGCAAGCTCGCGACGCAGGAGAACTAGGCGTGCATCATGCTCATATTTGTCGGCTATATCATTAAGGTCCTCATCGGGATCGGCAAGATTATCAAGGCATTCTGTGTCGGTACCGGTCTCCGACATGGTTTTTATATGCTTTGACGCAGCCCATCTGCTGTAAATATTACTTGCGATCCTCCAGACCCACGCATGAAAGCTCTGCGGGATCATTCCTTTGTCAAGTGACGAGATAACCGCAAGCATGATCTCCGACGTCAGGTCCTCAGCTTCGGTGGTGTCACCCGTTTTTTTCAGGCAGTAGTAGAAAAGCTTTTCCATGTATTGCTCCGCAAATTCATTTATAAGTCTTTCCTGCTCACTCCTGTTTGTTTTCTGTGCATTCGTCATTCTTTCACCTCCGCTCATATAGTGTACGAAAATCGATCAAGGTTTCATAAAAATCCCAAAAAATCCGAAAAAATTCAAAAAATTTTCCTCTGTGCCGCACTATGCCAAAGATACGAAATTATCAAAAAAGGGCTTCTCAGCCCCTTTTGATAAATTTTGAAATATGTTTCGGGTTCTAATTCCGATATCCGTCCATGTATTCCGCGACTTCACTCTCACACGAGCGCATAGCGAGAATAGTTTCCTCAAAAAGCCTGTCAAGCTCCCAGCCAAGATTCTCGGCGCCTGTTTTTATCACATCGCGCGAGCAGCCGGCGGCAAATTTCTTATCCTTGAACTTCTTTTTAAGGCTTGACACTTCCATATCCATAACGCTTTTTGACGGGCGCATAAGAGCGGTCGACCATATAAGTCCCGTAAGCTCGTCTGCGGCAAAAAGCACCTTTTCCATTTCATTTATCGGTTTGACGTCGCAGCAGATCCCATAGCCGTGTGAGCACACGGAATATATCATATCTTCGCCGACGCCGCCGTCACGCAAAAGCTCCGGAGCCTTTTTGCAATGCTCTTCGGGATAAAGCTCAAAGTCTATATCGTGAAGAAGTCCGACGATTCCCCAATAATCGCGCTCGTCGCCGTAGCCGAGCATGTCTGCATAGTATTTCATAACGCCTTCAACAGTAAGCGCGTGTCTTATGTGGAAAGGATCTTTATTATATTTTTTCAGCAGTTCAAATGCCTGCTCTCTTGTAATTTTACTTGTTCTCATATTATTTTGCTCTAAATTTAAATTTCGAAATCAGTCAAGAAAGCCTTTGAGATGTCTTGCACGGCTCGGATGGCGAAGCTTACGGAGTGCCTTTGCCTCGATCTGGCGGATTCTTTCTCTTGTTATATCAAATTCCTTGCCGACTTCTTCAAGTGTACGGGTCCTTCCGTCATAAAGTCCGAAACGAAGCTTAATAACGTGTTCTTCACGCGGCGTCAGGGTATGCAGTTCTCTTTCGATAACCTCGCGAAGCATGGTCGTTGCCGCAGCCTCCGAGGGGGCGGGGGTATCTTCATCAGGAATGAAATCTCCGAGGCGACTATCCTCTTCCTCGCCTATCGGGGTTTCGATCGAGACCGGGTCCTGCGCTATTTTCATTATCTCTCTGACCTTATCAGGGCTCATATTCATTTTTTCGCCTATCTCTTCGGCTGTTGCCTCACGTCCGAGCTCCTGGAGCATCTGGCGGGAATATCTTGAAACCTTATGAATGGTTTCGACCATATGAACGGGTATTCTTATCGTTCTTGCCTGATCGGCTATGGCTCTTGTTATCGCCTGGCGGATCCACCATGTTGCATATGTTGAAAATTTATAGCCCTTGGTATAATCAAATTTATCAACTGCCTTCATAAGTCCGAGGTTACCCTCCTGAATAAGGTCAAGGAAGAACATTCCCTTACCCACATATCTCTTTGCGATACTTACAACTAGGCGGAGGTTTGCCTCGACAAGCTTCATTTTCGCGTCTTCGTCGCCCGCCGCCATTCTTTCGGCAAGCTCTTTTTCCTGTTCGGAATCCAGAAGAGGGACACGTCCGATCTCTTTGAGGTACATTCTTACGGGGTCATCTATAAGGATACCCTCATGCTCGAGAAGGCGTTCCATGTTTTCGCCGTTGCCGAAGGTATCGACCTCCTGCTCAATCCTCTCAAGCTCATTCATATCGTCTCCGCCGACATCGGGAGATCCGCCCATGTCCTCGGAATCTATATCATCATCAAAATCTCCGTATCCGCCGAGGTTGAAGCCGTCGTCAATAACATCCTCAAATTCCTCCGGTCCGAGAGCATCTTTTTTGGATTTTGATATACCATCGTCACCGATATCATCAAAGCCTTCGTTTTCGTCGTCATCATCCATCTCCGCAGCGGCATCTGCCTTTGCGTCAGCAATTGCGACTTCATCCATGGACATCTGTTTTACGGGCTTTGCAGAGCTGTCAGCCTCATCGCTTTTTTCGGACTGAGTGCTTTTGTTTACATCGTCCCCGGAGCTTTTCTTGTCGTTTTTGGCATTTTTATCCTTGACGTTTTTTTCCGATTTATGTGAGTTTACGCCTGAGCCGTTTCCGGCTGTCCCGGAATTTTCGCTTTTTACGGTATTCTCAATATTTTCGATATTTTCAATATTTTCAATATTATTATTGGTGATTTCCTTGTTTTGCTCGTTGATCTGCATTACGGTTCCTTTCATTTTATGTATATATGCGTCACTTGACGCACAAAACATTTTTCTTTTGTTTAATTATTTATATTTATCTGTATATTTGTTATCGACCGACCGAAAGCGTATGCTGTACGCTGCACATCTCAGCCGCGCCTTTTCTTTTTCAGTTCGTCCTGACGGCTTTTGATCTGTCCCAACCAATCGGAATCGTCCTTCTGGGCTTTAAGCTTTTTCAAAGAGTCAACAGTAGAATTAAAGACCTCGCTGTCATTCCTTGTCATGTCGCGACGTTTGCACTCCATACTTGTAATGCGTCCCATTTCATCGGGATTGAAGCTTTCGCCGAGCAAGGAAAGGCTGAATCCGTTTTCGGTCGCCTCAAGCTTCATTATTGCTTCAAACACTCTTCTGCCGAATTCGGTCACGAAATTTTCGGCATCAAGCTTTATAGCTTTGTTAAGCACATTTTTACGGTACTCGGGATAAATAAGCATCATTCCGAGAATCGCTTCCTCGGCTGACGCAGCCTGAACGTCCTTTGCCGCGTCGGGGTTGACACGGTCACCTATATTCATAGCGGACATCTGTGCCTGTTGTCCCTCTTTGCGCATATGCTCACGCCGCATAGAGTTGCGGATACGTTCGACGTCGTTTTTCAGCGAATCCTTTGAAAGACCGAGCTTATCCGAAATGATCGAAATATAGACCTCGCGTTCAACGCCCGATGCGGTTCCGGCAACGAGACTGCACAGTGCACCTGATGCTTTTATAAGCTCATCCGGCACGGATGTATCATATTTTGCGAGTATCTGATTCATTTTATACTCAAAGCCAGTTTTGCTTCCGGAAAGCATCTGTCTGAAGCGGTCGCTTCCATATTTTCTAATATATTCGTCCGGGTCCTTTGCATCTTTTATCTGAAGCACTCTTACATCAAGTCCGACCTCACCGAGAAGCTTCATGGCTTTATCCGCCGCGGTTTGTCCCGCCTGGTCGCTGTCGTATGAAATAATAACCTTTTTGGTATACTTCGACATTATCCGTGCGTGCTCCGGGGTAATTGACGTTCCGAGCGTTGCCACCGCGTTTTCAAAGCCCGCCGAGTGGAGCGCGATAACGTCCATATAGCCCTCGCACAGGATCATTTCCTCCGCGCAATGGTTTTTGGCATAATTCAGAGCAAACAGGTTTTTGCTTTTTTTGAACGCCGGGGTGTCCGATGTATTGAGATATTTCGGTTTGGAGTCATCCATAACCCTGCCGCCGAATGCGACTATATCTCCTTTTGTATCTATTATCGGGAAAATCACGCGGTTACGGAAATAGTCGTACGGTCTGCCGGTCTTTGCGCTTGTTGCCGCAAGGAAGCCGACCTTAAGCTCTTCGTCCGTATACCCCGTCTTGTGCATATGTTCCGTAAGCGCTCCGAAGCTTGCAGGGGAATATCCGAGTCCGAAATGCCTTATTATACTCTGCGGCAGCTTTCTTTCTTCTGCAAGATAGTGCATAGCTTCGGTGCCGATATGCGGATCGTACAGGTTTGAGCGGAAATATTTCGCCGCTTCAAGATTCATTTCAAGAATACGTTTTCTCGGAATACCATACTCTCCGTCAGCACGGTTTCTTCCGGTGTCAATATTAATTCCTGCCCTTTCGGCAAGGAATTCAACAGCTCCGACATAATCAAGGTTTTCCGCACGCATTATAAAGGTTATCACATCGCCGCCGGCGCCACAACCAAAGCAGTAAAAAAACTTTTCTTTGGTATTGACCGAAAAGGACGGAGTTTTTTCGCTGTGAAACGGGCAGAGTCCGACATAGCCCGAGCCCGATTTTTTAAGCTGGACATATGAGCCTATTATCTGCTCTATATCGCTTCTGTATATTATTTCTTCGATAACTTCGCGAGGTATCAGCATTTGCCCCTCCACACCTCCGGAATAAACAGCTCTCTGTACGTCTCGATTGCATATCTGTCGGTCATTCCCGATATAAAATCGCACACGCAGCGCTCGACCGGTTCATCGCGTGTATTACGATAGTAAAGGTCCGGCATTTTTTCCGGGTTTTTAACGTAATATTCAAACAGTCTGACAAGGAGCTCCTTGGATTTGTTTTCCTGAGATTTTGCGATTGGGTTTCTGTACACGCTTTCAAACAGAAAGTCCCTCAGCTTATCCATGGCTTCTCCTATCTCGGGGGTCATGGAAATCTCCGGCTTGTCCATGCTTGCGGTTATCACTGCGGTCACGAGCGTGTTGATCCTTTTTGAATGTGTGTCCCCGAGTGTCTTTCGCAGATCGGACGGAATATCCTCAACCGTGAGTATTCCCGCGCGGCAGGCGTCGTCTATATCGTGATTTATGTACGCTATTCTGTCGGCATATTTTACGATAACGCCTTCAAGCGTCGAAGCCATATGCTTTCCGGTATGATTGACTATCGCGTCTCTGACCTCCCATGTAAGGTTCAGTCCCTCGCCGTTGTTTTCAAGCTTTTCGACAACTCTGAGACTTTGGGTATAGTGAGCGAAATTCGGATCGTAGCATTTGCGCATAGCGTCCTCTCCGGCGTGCCCGAACGGGGTATGTCCTATATCATGTCCGAGTGCCGCCGCCTCGCACAGATCCTCATTGAGCCTCAGTGCCCGTGCTATTATTCTTGCCACCTGAGTGACCTCAAGCGTATGGGTAAGGCGTGTCCGGTAGTGGTCTCCGACGGGAGCAAGAAAGACCTGGGTCTTATTCATAAGTCTTCGGAAGGATTCGGAATGGATTATCCTGTCTCTGTCGCGTTGGAATTCCGTTCGGATATTACAAGGGGTATAAGGATAATCACGTCCGCGCGTATTTGATGTCAAAAACGCATATTCGGACAATGTGCTTTTTTCTCTTTCAATAAAAAACTCGCTTATATTATTGTTATCTGTCACGGTTCCACTTCCTTTCCGGTACGATATTATGTATTTTACAAGTCTTTACGATAATAATATACTCGTATTTTTCCGAAAATACTTTTTTATTATACCATTTTAATAAAAAAATATTCGCTTTTTTTGTTATTTTGCCGTTATAAGCTATCAAATCGCCGTTTTGGCGTGCAATTTTGCTAAAATAAAAACCACGGTATCATGTAATTTCAACATATACCGTGATTTTTAATGATAGCTGAAAATATTACCCGGGAAATTTTCGGCTGTCGGAGCTATCTGAAATCAAACCTTACCGATATCTTTTCCGGAATTGTTTTTCCTGCCGACAATTCGCGTATCACATTGCAGATCCCGTCGGCAACGCCCGATTTTACGGCAAACACGACCGTAACCGCGGCATCGAAATCAGTGGAATCAATTATTGCACCGACGCGTGCAAGCTCGTTTGATATTTTCTGATATTCGGAATATCCGCAGTTAAGCCGCATGACCGTGTACTGCTCGTAGGTCACAACACCCGCGTTTTCTATTGCCGCCTTTGCCGCAGCCGAATACGCTCTGATAAGTCCGCCCGTTCCGAGCAAAATTCCGCCGAAATACCGCGTCACGACTATACAGACATCGGTTATTCCGCTTTTTCTTATGACCTCAAGGACAGGAACCCCGGCGCTTCCCGAGGGTTCGCCGTCGTCATTTGAGCGCGAGACGGTTCCGTTTCCTATCATGAACGCATGAACGTTATGGCGTGCGTCGCTGTATTTGTGACGGATATTTTTTATATACCGAACAGCGTCCTCCTCGCTTTTTACGGGCATTGCATGACCTATAAAAACAGATTTTCTGTCTTCATATTCCGCCTGCCCCTCGCCCGCTATTGTTGTATACAGTATTTCGGGCATCACAACACCTCGGCAACATATTCCGAAAGCATACCGCGTACCCTTTCGTCGGTTATTGCGGTCACGTTTATATATTCGTCGCCGTAATCCACATTATTCACGGTGGCATTCTGATAGAGGGTATTTACAAGTCCTGCTTTGGAGCCGGGGAACCTGAAAACTGTCAGCTTTTTTCCGTCATGTATTATCTCCTCAAGCTTTTCAAGAAGCTTGTCGGTTCCCTCTCCCGTAATTGCCGAGATATAGACCGCGTTTTTCTTTTCGCCGTCATTTCCGGCGGGAAGCACGGGCAGCTCGTCAGCGGATGTGTCACATTTGTTGAAAACATAAACCGTAGGTTTATCATCAGCTCCGAGTTCGGAAAGAATCTTTTCTGTGACCGAGATCTGGCGTCGGTATTCCGGATCGGATGCGTCGATCACTATCATGAGAATATCGGCATACACGGCTTCGTCCAGGGTACTTTTAAAGGCTTTGACAAGGTGGTGCGGAAGTCTGCTGATAAATCCGACGGTATCGGTCAGAAGAACATCCTCGCCGCAAGGAAGCTCAAGCTTTCTTGTGGTCGGATCAAGTGTTGCGAACAGCTTGTCCTCGACAAGTATGCCTGCGTTTGTAAAATAATTGAGAAGCGTTGATTTCCCGGCGTTGGTATAACCGACTATGGCTATGCCCGGCATATTGCTTTTATCACGCGAGGCTCTCATGGTTTTACGGTTCTTTTCGAGCACCTCAAGCTCTGCTTCAAGCGCCGCGATCCTTCTTTTTATATGTCTGCGGTCGCTTTCAAGCTTTGATTCACCCGGTCCGCGTGTTCCTATGCCGCCGCCGAGTCTCGAAAGCTCAGTACCCTTTCCGGAAAGTCTCGGAACGGTATATTTGAGCTGTGCCAGCTCGACCTGAAGCTTTCCCTCTCCTGTTACGGCATGGAGAGCGAATATATCAAGTATCAGCATTGACCTGTCGATAACGGTTACGTTTCCGAGCCTATCCTCAAGGTTTCTTATCTGTGAGGGCGAAAGCTCGGTATCAAACACGACAAGCTCTATTTCGTTATCGGCGCACAGGTCGGCAAGCTCGGTGACCTTTCCGCTCCCTATATATGTTCTCGGATCCGGCGCTTCCTTTGACTGCGTCATACGGGCAAAAACCGTTCCTCCCGCCGTGGCAAGCAAGCGTTCAAGCTCGTCAAGGCTTTTTTCGATATCATAGCTTGAATAATCATATTCGCCCGATGTTGCCGTTCCGGTGTCTACACCGACAAGTACGGCTTTTCCCGACAGCTTTTTTTCGGAAGCGTTTGTATTATTGATATTTTTCGGCATATTAGTATCTTCTCCTTTCAATTGTCAACCAAGTGAGAGAAAGCAAAATTAAAGGCAGGCACATGACCTTGAAAATCACCTGTGCCTGCCGTTTGTATCTGTATCTGAAATGTCGGAAGATTTGCGCACTTATTTCGTATTCTGAAGTTTCTTCTTGAACTTATCAACACGACCGCCTGCGTCAACAAACTTCTGCTTGCCTGTAAAGAAGGGGTGACATTTAGAACAAATTTCAACTCTGATCTCTCCGCCTTTGGTAGATCTTGTTGTGACTGTTTCGCCACAAGCACACTTTATTGTTACAGTTTCGTAGTTAGGATGGATTCCTGTCTTCATTTTTTACACCTCACTTTGCTGTTAAACGCTATGATATTTGCATACAGCTAATTATATCATATCATTTTTTTCTTTGCAATAGTTTTTTTCAAAAAAAAGTGAAAAACGTCGCAAAAATAATTAATTTTTTGTATTCCATTTTTAAATTCAATATGTATGCTTATATTTTACCGTCAATTTCTTTTCTTAACTTATCTATTATGCGTTTTTCAAGTCTTGAAATATACGACTGCGATATTCCGAGAAGGTCGGCTACTTCCTTTTGAGTCATTTCCTTTCTGCCGTTAAGTCCGTAGCGCATCTCGATTATGATTCTTTCCCTGTCGCAGAGCCCCGCGACCGCTTTATGTATTATATCATGCTCCTCGCGAATTTCAAGCTCATATCCGACATCGTCCTCCTCGTTTCCGAGAATATCCGAAAGAAGCAGTTCGTTTCCGTCCCAATCCACATTAAGCGGCTCGTCGATGGACATCTCGCATTTGGAGGAATTATTCTTTCGTATATACATAAGTATCTCGTTTTCGATACATCTTGACGCATATGTGGCAAGCTTTATGTTCTTGTCTGCCTTGAAGGTATTTATCGCCTTTATCAACCCGATGGTTCCGATCGAAACAAGATCCTCAAGGCAGATACCCGTGCTCTCAAATTTTTTTGCGATATAAACTACAAGCCGAAGATTTCTTTCTATAAGAATGACACGTGCCTGCTCGTTGGTTGCAAGCTCGTCTATCATTTTTGCTTCCTCCTCTGCCCCGAGCGGCGGCGGAAGCACATCAGGACCGTTTATGTAGAAAATCTCGCCGGGCTCTCCTTCTCTGTATCTGCGCAAAAGCCTTTCTATGAATGTGCGCAGTCTTGAATACAATCCCGCTTCGTGCCACCGGCAGCCGGTGCCTTTATCTTCTTTCTTTAAAATAAGTCTTTTCATTTTCTCATATCTCCCCGTTATAATAACCTGTTATAATAATTCAAAGCATCAGCTCATCGGGAACCAGCGACTCGATCTGCATATTGGTCATTTTACCGCGTTTTTCGGCGGATACAAGGCTGACCGGCGCTATCAGCGCATCCGTCGTATGCGTTTTTCCCGTCTCGTCGGTAATATCTATATTGTCGGCGGACAATGCAACAAGCATACTTTCTCCCGAGGTATTCATGCCGCGTATGATCCGGATCCTTCTTGCCTCGTCGGGCGGAATACCGTCAAGCATGGAAATATTTCTGTTCTTTATTGCCGAGGTAAGTCTCAGAGACATAAGCTTTTCGGCTATCGAAAGCTCGACGGGGATCACGCACTTTCCCGTTACCGGATCCTTAAGCAGATTTCCGCTGTCATTTATTCCGAGAAATTCGCAGCTTTTGCCGCCGAGCTTTACGGAAACCCTGCATCTTCTGCGTGAGTTGTTTTTCCTGAAGAATTTACCTCCCGCCAGCGACAGAGCCCCTGATGTAAGTGCGGTCACGGCAAACACCCAGACGCTTATCCCGTCGCTTTTTATCTCTCCTTCACCGAAAGGATTCGTGCGGTTCAGCATATTGAATATCGCCGTCATCAGGCCGCCGAGCAATGCCGAGACGGCAAAATATAAAAGCACCTCCGTAAAAAGCTTTCCGATTCCTCTCTTTTTCTTTGCGAAAACTATCGCGCACATAATAATACATACCGCGATATCAATAAACAATGACAGAATTTTTCCGGTGGTAATGAAAAGCACCGTCACCGAATAAACACCTCCTAGAATACAGGCAAGCACGGTTCTGATAGGCGATATTTTTCTGTGCAATATCTTTGAGGTTATGTAAAAACACATAAAATCCATGCTGAAATCTATCAGAAAAAGCAGGTCAACATAAACGTTCTGTTCCAAAGTATCACCCCCGCAAGTGTTAATATAATTATATCCCGAGGATATCAAAAAAAATGTCATATAAGGGAGTGCCGCGTTTTTTATTTTTCGTTTGCATACAGCCGTTTGCGGCACTTTTCTTTGCAAATTAACAAAATATCCATTACAATTGCAAAAAAAAATGCTATTATATAAATAATTGCAGAAATCATCCGAAAGAGGGATATGCTAATGAACAAAGCAAAAAAAGCTTACCGCAGAGGCGGTCATATATTATGGCGGACGGTCATTTATACTGTTTCGATCTTTATGCTTGCCACAGCCATGTTATTATGCGGCTGTTCAAATAAAAACAACATACCGTCGCGCCCGAAGGATCCGACGCCGCATGAAACAGAGGTACCATTCGAAGGAAATCTGAGCAACAGTTGGAATATTAAAATTCCATCAGATGATGAAAACAAATCCGTCGCTGATTGGATAGCCGAATGCGACAAGGAATCCGCAGACGCCTGCGGCACTTATGTGCTGATGCTTTGCGAAGCACTGAGCGACGGAAATACCGCTTATTCATATCTTATTTACAGCCGCATACTGTCGGCGGATTATGACTACAAAGCAAGCGCCGAAACATTAAAAACATCGGCAAAGGAAATAGTGAATATAACATATTCGGCACCCGAAGCCTCCGGAAGCGAAAGCAGCGGAGATATGGTAAAAAGACTTGATTTTATCCGTTATGTCGGTCAAAGAGAACCGGAGCTGAATATAATTGAAGAAATTTCCGGAGAGAACGATTACATCGGATATATAAAACGAACAAGCAGCTCTGATTTCGGCAATATAACCGGCAATTAAATCGTGAGGAGGATATATGGACTGCATCCAAAGCACCGCAAGCGGCGAAAAAAAGTTTGACAAAATAATTTTCTTCGGAACGGGCAACGCACAATCGCTGAATTTTTACAATACCTGCTTCGCCATGAAATGCTCGGGTATTGACAAATATCTGCTTGTTGATGCAGGCGGCGGCAACGGCATTCTCAACAGACTGCGCGAGGCGGGAATCTCCCTTTCCGATATTGACAGTGCGATAATCACCCATGCGCACACTGACCACATCATAGGTATGGTATGGATATACAGAATGGTCGCGGCGGGTATGCTGAAAAACGCGGACATTCCGGTTTTTACATTTTACGGTCATGACAAATCTTTAAAAACGCTTGAAATGATGGTTACAATGATGCTCCCCCGTAAATTCTCCGCGCTTCTCGGCGACAGAATTATTTTTAAAGAGGTACACGACGGTGAGACCGTAAATATTCACGGTAACGATATTACATTTTTTGATATTCATTCTACCAAGGAAAAGCAATACGGTTTTTATATCGAAGAAATAGCGGGCGGCAGACGATTTGTATGTCTTGGCGATGAACCGTGCGTCAACGAGAATAGAAAACTGATTATGAATGCGGGACTTGTGCTTCACGAGGCTTTCTGTCTCTACGACGAAAGAGAAAAATTCAAGCCGTATGAAAAGCATCACTCAACTGCCCGCGAGGCGGCGCTTCTTGCAGGGGAATGCGGTGTAGGAAAGCTTTTGCTTTATCACACCGAGGACTCGCACCCCGCAGACCGCAAAAAGCTCTATTCTTCGGAAGCCGCTGAATACTTCGACGGCGAGATCTTTGTTCCGGATGACCTTGACACTATATCATTGAACTGAAAAGCATAAAAAGCAAAATAAAAAGCAGGCGGTTGCATTTTCGAAGCACTATCGGAGCTGCGACCGCCTGCTTATTAGGTAATTTATAATTATTCGACTATTTTACGACACTCAAGATAATATCTCTTATCGCGGGCGTGTCCCATTGAAAATGTTTTTCTCGGGAATGCGCCGTCTTTTTCTATTGCTTCGAAGAATCCGTCTTTTGTTATACCGTCAAAGATAAAGCCGACGGTATTTTCCTTTTGGGAAAGCTCACGTACCGAGTCTTCGTCATGGATATAATCAACCGCTTTCCCGGGATGAGAGCTCAGATATTCTTCAAGAAAATCTTCAAGCGTTGCGACGGTTATTTTCTTTTTCGGGTGCTTTACCGTGACTGCTTTCTCTTTGTCGCCGAAAAAGCATCTGATGACCTGCGGCTTACATTCATCATCCGCCAAGAATGTGCTGTCGATATCAAGCGCGTACCTTTCAAGTGCTTTTATAACATCTTCGGTTTCGCAATTTGTTAAAATACGGTAGATCGGCTCAAAGTCAAGCGCCGTGTCATATATATTTACCACCTCAGCCAAGGCATAGCGTGCCGGGTGCTTTTGAGCTTTTTCGGTTCCTATCTGTGTTTTCAGCTCTTCGTAAAGGGCTTTGGCGCTTGCCAGCGAATGGTTTCCGTCACCTATTGCAAACAAAAGCGGCGTATTATTTTCGGAACCCACATCCTCTTTCGCTATATTTTCAAGTGCTTCAGAGACAGCCCCCATCTCACGATCGTTCAGGAAACGTCCCTTTATATGCCCACCGCCGAGCATAAGCGGGAAATCATATGCCATAGAGGCATTATTTTCCCTGCTGTATTCAAGCTCGGAGAATACTGTGTTCGCAGGATCATTTACAAGCAGCATAACATGCGGCGCTTCAATGCAGGCTCCGCGCCTTACTGCAACGCGCGGCGGTATTCTTTCAAGCACTGTCCCCTCGGTTGCCCTTATCGAAGAATGAGCATTTTTTCCGTAATCATAATCCTCAAGATCGACGGCTCCGACTATGCCGTGGCGTACTCTTCCGTCCGACTGTGTACGTTCAACATATATCATGCTGTTTTTATGCTCGTGCAGAATACCTTCAAGATAATATTCCATTGTCCCGTTCACGAGCGGAAGTCTGTCGGCGGTTTGTGCGAGAAAAGCCTCCGGTATTATGATCTTCAGCGTAGACGGTTCATCGCCGACTGTATCGGCAACGTTTTTCCAATACTCCGGCTCGCCCGTAAATTGATCGCAGGCAATGACCGCCCACCTTGTACCGTCTGTTTTCCCGAAATCGGGTATAAGTATATCCGCAGGATAAAAGTATTTCATAAATCGAATCCTTTCCGTTTACGCAACAAGATGTGAATTATTATACTATATTATTATTGCGGTTTATATTATAAGCGGTAAATCTTTTATGTTTTTCAAAAATTTTTATTTATTTTTTAAAAACGGTTGCATATGCAACCAATATATGATATAATAGTTACAGGCAAAAAATAAATAAAATCAAGTCAGGAAGTGTTAGTTCATGAATATGGGACCTCCCCCTATGGATCCGGGCGGAAAAAGAAACGATTTTAAATATGACCGTGTTCCGCCTCCCCGCTCATTCGGCGATCTGCCGAGATATCTTAAAGAGCTGCTCGGCGGCTTCTTTTACAGGCTTTTTTATATTTTCGGACTCGTTTGGAAAACCGGACCGTGGATATTGTTTTTCATGATGTTCATCGCGCTGTTTGACGGTATCATGCCCGTTATCGGTTCGCTTATATCACGAGAGATCATCAATACCTTTCAAGGCATCATAGAATCGGACACAATAGACCGCACGTCGTTTGAAGTGTTTGCGTCGATGGTGCTTGTACTGCTGATCTTCCTGTTTTCTTACCGTATTCTCAATCGGATAGTCAGCAACATCAAAAATGCCGTAACAAGAATTGCCGGAGAAAAGGTGGTAAGACAGGTCAGGATCCAGATAATGGAAAAGGCTAAAACAATAGATCTTGAGTGCTTTGACACACCGGATTTTTATGAAAAGCTTGAAAATGCCAACCGCGAGGCGGGAAACCGACCGATAAATATATTGAATTCGACCTTTTCAATGGTAAGTGCGGTCATAAATCTTGTCAGCTACATTATTGTTATATCAACCGTAATGTGGTGGGCAGCGCTTATCATAATTGCCGTATCCGTTCCGTCAGCAATAATCAATTTCATATACCGCCGGAAGAACTTCAACTATATGCGTTACCGTTCGAAGGACAGACGCCAGATGAACTATTACTCCGGAATACTTGTAAACAAGGATCTTGTAAAAGAAGTCAAAATGTTCAGTCTCGGCGACACCTTTATCGGAAAGTACAAGGAGGTTTTTGACAGATACTATGCGGGTCTCAGAAAGCTTATACTCCATGAAAACGCATGGCATATAGTTATTGCTATCGTCTCGGCATCGGTCAACTGCTTTCTTTATGCCAACTTTGCCTGGATGGTCTTTAAGGGATCAATAAAGATCGGTGACTACACGCTTTTCACCGGTGCGCTCACATCTGTTGCAAGCAGCGTTACATCTCTTATTTCCCTCTCGGCGTCAATATACGAAGGCACACTGTTTATAGATAACCTGATATCCTTCCTTAAGGTCGAATCCAAAATAAAAAGCAATACGAGATCGTCGCTTTCAGTCGGATACGGTAAGCCGCACACAATAGAATTCAAGAATGTTTCATTCAAATATCCGGGATCGGATAAATATGTAATTGACAATGTCAATCTTAAATTCAGGCCCGGAGAGACCGTGGTACTTGTAGGACTCAACGGTGCCGGAAAGACCACATTAATAAAGCTGCTTACACGTCTTTATGATCCGACCGAGGGAGAAATACTTCTTGACGGAAAAAATCTTAAGGAATATGACGCAGAGAACCTCTATAAGATGTTCGGGATAATCTTTCAGGATTTCGGAAAGTATGCCGTTTCGGTCACGGAAAATATCCACTTCGGCGATATCGGCAAGGAAATCAATGCCGACGAGATAAAGGCGGCAGCAATACAAAGCAATGCCGATGCCTATATTTCAAAGCTTCCGGAGGGATACGACACACCTCTTATGAAAATATTCGAACGAAACGGCACCGAGCTTTCCATCGGTCAGTGGCAAAAGCTTGCCATCGCGCGTGCGTTTTACAGCGATTCGGACATTCTCATACTTGACGAGCCTACGGCATCGCTCGATCCGATAGCGGAGCAGGAGATATTTAATGAATTTGACCGTCTCAGAAGCGGGAAAATGAGCATATTTGTTTCGCACAGACTTTCAAGCGCAACGGTTGCAAGCAAAATAGTCGTGCTTGAATACGGCAAAGTGATCGAAGAAGGAACGCACAAGGAGCTTATGGCTTCCGGAGGCAGATATTACGAGCTGTTTTCAACCCAGGCAAAACGATATATAGAAGAAAACAACGGCTTCCCCGCTTGCGAAAACGACATTACGCATGAAAAACAATGCGGACAAATGCCCGGTCACGGAAAAGAAACAAACGGCAAAGCACCACGTGGCAGACGCGCGGACGCAAATGACTGACGTTAATGTGCGGAAAATGCCGTCGATATGAAGCGGAATTACATTTAAAATAAAAGAATAATCCGTAATAATCGGATAATCGGTTAATTTGGCTATTGACACCTGTCGATATGTCGAATATAATAATAATGTGCAGAGCGAACGACTGTATTTGCCCTGCACATTATTTTAATTTGCGATTTTATGCCTTATGTATTTTATTAAATGGCATCAGAACGAAAGGACTCCATATGCAGATAAAGGTTGTTAAATTCGGCGGTTCGTCTTTGGCGGACGCCGAGCATTTCAGAAGAGTAGCGGATATAATAAGATCGGATCCGTCAAGAAAATATGTCGTAGCCTCGGCTCCGGGAAAAAGATATCCCGGGGATGTCAAGGTGACGGATATGCTTTACAATTGCTATGAAATGATCAAAGAACATGAGGACATTGAAACGTATTACTCTCAGATCAAGGACAGATACTACGGGATAATGAGCGATCTCGGTCTTGATTTCGATATAAGCGGCGAGCTTGAATATGTCAAAAACGCAATGCTTCATCGTGCAGGCCGCGATTATGCTGCATCGCGCGGCGAATATATAAACAGTCTTATACTTGCAAAATATCTCGGATTTGACTTTGTCGATGCCGAAAATGTCATAATATTCCGCGAGGATGGTCAGCTTGATGAAGAAAAGACCTATGAAACGATGAGAGCTACTCTCGCGCGCCACGAATACGCGGTCATACCCGGCTTCTACGGCTGTATGCCGAACGGCACTATAAAAACATTCACAAGAGGCGGCTCGGATGTTACCGGATCAATAGTTGCAAGTGCGGTAAACGCAGATCTTTATGAAAACTGGACAGATGTATCGGGATTCATGATGGCTGATCCGCGGATCGTCGAGCACCCTCTTTCGATAGATACGATAACCTATCGCGAGTTGCGCGCGCTTTCATACATGGGTGCGACGGTTCTGCATGAGGAAGCGATATTCCCTGTCAGAAATGCGGGGATCCCGATAAATATCAGGAATACGAACGCGCCGGCAGACAAAGGAACCATGATAGTCGCCAACACAAATGACTATGACCAGGAGCATATCATAACGGCGCTCTCGGGCAAGAAGGGCTTCTCTGTCATAACCATTGAAAAGGACAAGATGAGCTCGGATATCAGCTTTGTACGTCGGCTCCTTGAGGTGCTTGAGGACAACGATATAGCGCTTGAACACATTCCGTCGGGCATCGACACAATATCGCTCATATTGTCAACGGCGGCGCTTGAGGGACGCGGCGAAAAGATACTTGCCGCAATGAATCGCAGAGTGCGCCCGGACAATATCACAATCGAGGACGGTATCTCACTTATTGCTGTTGTCGGCCGCGGAATGGTCAAGAACCGCGGTGTGGCTGCAAGAGTTTTGTCATCAATATCCGAAGCAGGGATCAATATCCGCATGATAGATCAGGGCTCAAGTGAATTCAACATTATCGTAGGCGTCGAAGAACATGATTTTGAGAGAACGATCAATTCGATATACAAGGAATTTGTAAATTAAAAAATCACAAAAATTCGGGGGAATCCGGAACAACCCGGATTTCCCCGAATGATCATAATACGGAATTTTTTCAGCCCATATTTTCCGGAAGCTTTCTGCCGCCGAGAATATGAAAATGAAGATGCTTTACCGACTGGCAGGCATCGTCACCGCAGTTTGAAACAATACGGTAGCCGTTTGTCAGTCCTGCCGCTTTGGCAATCTCGGGTATTGCCTCAAAAATTTTTGCGACATACGCGCTGTTGCCGGAATTTACGTCGTCTGCACTTGCGATATGCTCCTTGGGTACCACAAGAATATGTACCGGAGCCTGAGGATTGATATCCTTAAAAGCATATACATATTCATTTTCATAGACCTTTTGGGACGGGATTTCTCCGTTTATAATACTGCAAAACAAGCAAAACATTTTTTCTGTCTCCTGATATTATTTGTATATATGAGTATAACACACACAGAAAGGAAAGTCAAGAATAAAAATATGACGGACAATAACCGACAATGAATAAAGATAAATTAAAAATCGATATCGAATGTGATTTTTGGGAATATCTTACACAGGCAGGAAAGCCTGTTCTTATGTACGGAATGGGAAACGGTGCGGATAAAATACTTGCGGTCTGCGGTGAAAAATCAATTGAGGTATCAGATTTTTTTGCCAGCGACGGCTTTGTTCGCGGACATTCATTTCACGGCAAGCGCGTGCTCTCCTATTCCGAAGCGTGCGAAAAATACGGAAAAGGAAGCTTCATAGTCCTTCTTTCATTCGCTTCAAGTCTTCCTGAGGTTCTCGAAAACATCAGAAAAATTTCCGCCGAATGTGAGTTTTATGCTCCGGATGTTCCGGTGTCAGGCAAAGGGATTTTCGATCTCGGATATTTCCGGAAGTACGAGGGCAGATTTGAAAACGCATACTCCATGCTTGCCGACGATGAATCCAAAAGAATTTTCAGAAATGTGATATACTATAAGCTCACGGGAAAGACCGAGTATCTATTTGATTCCGAAAGCAATACCGATGAAATATTTTTATCCGGCAACATTCTTCATCCGTCGGAATACCGCGTAGCGGCAGACCTCGGTGCTTACAACGGAGATACGGTACGGGAGCTTGCGGAATATGCGCCGGGTCTTGAAAGCGTTATCGCACTTGAGCCCGACAGAAGAAACTTTTCAAAGCTTGAAAGCTATGCCGAAACCGAAAAAAGATTCAGCGTTCTTCCCTTTCATTGCGCGGCGTGGTCGTGTTCTGAAACACTTTTGTTCGACGGAAGCGGAAACCGTAACGCCAACGCCTTTTCCGGGACTTCCGCTCCCGCTGCAAGCGGAGCACGCGGCAAGGTAACGGAGGTCAATGCAGAACCGCTTGACAGAATTTTTGAAAGTACCGGACTTGAAAGACTTGACTATATAAAATACGATGTTGAGGGCTCCGAAGCAGAAGCGCTTTGCGGTGCCGAAGGAGTGATAAGACGCTTCAAGCCTGAAATGCTTGTCTCTCTCTATCACAGAAACGAAGATATGTTTGCTTTACCCGAGGCGATACATAATCTCTGCCCCGAATATAAAATGTATCTGCGGAGATTCAGATACATTCCCGCATGGGATCTTAACCTTTATTGTATAAAAAATTAAATTGAAAACGGCAGTTATGTTTACCCGTCGGGCAAAATATCACTGCCGTTTTTATATTAAAATCAGGTGCTTTTATCCCCAGATAACTATCGCGCCTTCATAGCTGTTTTCCGTAAGGATAACGGAAAAATAGCGTCTTTCTTTGTTTCCGTTGTCATTTCTGCAGTCGACAAATCCGCGCACCGTATGGGAACCGTCCTCGTTAAGGCTTATCGTATAAGAGCCGGTACTGCAGAAGCGGTAATCATCATTGTCAAGCTCAAGAACAACGGCTCTCTGTGCGGCTGAAATATAAAAGCTTTTTTCGCTTGTTGTTCCGGAGGACGAGCAGGAGCACAACGCAAAAATCAACACTGAAAGCGCACACAAAAGTGACGTTATTTTTGTCGCAACATTATTCATATGCCTTGTATTCATCTGTTTTACTGCCGAATTCATATATGCCTCCGAGATTCCGAATGTTAAATAACTCTGTTGATTATACAGCATTACATCTCTCTTGTCAAGTAAAAGAAAGGAATGTTGCGATCAGCGGACGTACAAATCCGAATTACGGCTACGGCTCTGTATATCTTCGGTATTTTTCGTATTTTCGGTAAAATCCGAAAAAATCATCGTCATTTCCGAAAATATCATTTCCGTGGCTTTCATGATATTCTGTCTCAGGAGGCTGGCGGGTATTATCGTGATCTGCGATTTCTTCCGAATCCGGCGGTTTGCTTTCGATATTATCGGCGTCGTCCGTATCATTTTGACCGCTCTCGTTTTCGGGAGCTTCATATGCTCCATGGCAGTCGCAGCCCCGATTATATTGAACATCAACCGAAGAAATTCCCGCATATTCTCCGCTTTTCAATTCGTTTGAGAAAAAAGCATATCCGCCTTCTGCGGAATAATTCTGCGGTAGGATCGGACGCCATGTATATTGCGCATCAGTAATATATATCTGAGTCGGGAACGAGCGTTCAACATACAGAAGTCCCACATAGTCGATATTCCGCGGATCACATTCATAGGTCGCCACGCCGCCGTGAACGGTATCGTATGCAACCGAGATATGGCGATCACAGCATTTGACGGGTACGGTGTTTTTTTTGAAATATCCGACCTGCGAGCGATCACCGCGCGGGTCTTCAAGACAAGCCGAAGTCATAAGCTTACCGGAATCAACGCAGTATTCCGCTTTCACAACATTACTGTCAATCTCAAAGCGTCGGATGTTTTCATCGGTTTTGTATTTTGAGTGAGCTTCATCCATAAGATCATCCCAGATACCGACGCACGGGTTTGATCTCAGACCGGTAAGAGTTCTCGGGTATTCGTATCCATACCACACGCCGCAGATATAGTACGGCGTATAGCCTATCATCCACTTATCGCAGTCATTCTGTGTCGTGCCTGTTTTCGCCGCACAGTCAACATATGAATCGATAGTTATATTGTGAGCCGTACCGTTGCTGACGACATTTTTTAGCATCTCGGTCATAATGCAGGCTGTATCCGAACCTATCGCACGGGTATGTGGGGAATCCTTTGAGAGAAGTACATTTCCGTCGCTGTCCGTCACTATATAATATGAGCGATAGCCGTTGTAATATCCGCCCGACGGAAATATTGAATACGCCGCCGTTACTTCGCGCAAAGTAACCCCGTAACACATCTGTCCGAGTGCAAGAGCCGACGCCTGGCGGTCGCTGTTCCCCGCCTTATCCGTTTTATCTATAAGGCTTTTCATATTCAGCTTATTATACAGAAAATCAAACGATTCGTTCGTTCCGAGCTCCCCGAGGACCTTTACCGCAACCGTATTGGTTGAATATCGCAACGCGTAATTGACATTTGTCAATCCACGATAGGTATAATCGGCATTGTGCGGCCATGCGCGGTATCTGCTTGCAGATGTCTGAATAAATCTTACAGGGGTGTCATCATAAACACTTGCGTAGGTTATGATATTTTTATCAAGAGCGGGAGCATATACCGAAAGCGGTTTTATTACGGAGCCTGTCGGGCGCAATGCCTTTGAGGCAAGATTCAGTATGCGGTTTGCGCTTTTTTCTCCTCGTGCGCCGACGACGCCGAGAATGTCACCGTTTTCGGGGTCTATAACTATTGCCGCGGATTCTGCAGTCGTTCCGTCATCATGCACCGGGAAATTTGAGCTGTCAAGATAGTATTTTTCAAGTATATTCTGTATCTTCGGATCGATTGCGAGATATATATTGAGTCCGCCCGAATAGACCTTTTTACTGCTTTCGGAATAGGACCAGCCGTATTTTGCGGAAAGATCGGTTATAATATCGTCGACAGCCATATCGACATACCAGGAATTTATAATTGACGAATCCTCGTTCCTGCATATTTTAAGCGAGATCTGCTCGGATATTGCGTCATAATATTCATTCTGATCTATATATCCCTGCTCAAGCATAAGACCGAGGATCATATTACGGCGTGCGGCATTGTTTTCCGGGTTGTTTTCGGGATCAAGCTTTGCAGGACTGCTTGTTATAGCCGCTATTGACGCGCATTCCGCGAGTGTAAGCTCGGCGGGAGATTTGGAAAAATAATATTTTGCCGCCGCTCCGACACCCGTGTTGCCGTGTGCCATGTTCACAAGGTTAAGGTAAAGCTCAAGGATCTGCGTTTTTGTCAGTCTTTTTTCGATTTCACGCGCGGAGATCATTTCCTGCACTTTGCGGCTTATATTGCGACGGCTGTCGCCGGTCACGTTTTTTACCACCTGTTGAGTAATTGTAGAGCCGCCGAAGCTTCCGCTGCCGAAAAAATAATTCGCGACGGCGCCTACGGTGCGTCTGAAGTCAATTCCTTTATGTGTATAGAACCTTTTATCCTCTATACTTACAAACGCATTTACGAGATCCTCCGGAAAATTATCATAGGAAAGTATTATACTGTTCTGTCCGGAAAAAAGCTTTTCGTCGTAAGCCAATGCCAAGGGCTCCGATTCATCACGGTTATCCGAATCATAGTAAAACAGCTTTGTCTGTTTTGTCAGCGCCGAAAGCGTATATTCGGACATATCCGGTTCAAAATCAAAGCTGTTCATAAACCATGTCAAAGCTGCCGTAAATGCTATAACAAGCACTGCCGCAATTATTCCGAGCGTTATCCGAAGCTTCTTTTTGTTACCGCGTTTTTTCTTTTGCGGTTTTTTATTTATGTCCCGCTTTTCCCTGTCCATTACGTCCTCCGTGTATTTTTTATCTTTTATATCTATTATTTCATAAACGGATATAAATGACACGGATTTTTTATTGGTAATATGTGAGATAAAAGGCTATGTTAAAAAACTTGTTTTGAGTTTTTTTAACATAGCCTTAATTGTTATTTTGTTTATTTAAGAAACGGAAATCCGTTTGGAATTCTCATTTCAGCACGACGTTTTCGGTGCCGAGCAGTGTTTTGAATTCTTTAAGCAGATAGTCGCTGAGCACGATTCCACCGGTACGTTTTATATAAGTCTTTTTTTCGCTGTCATAATAACAGACTCGGAATGTTCCGTCAAAAATGCAGGCAAGATTCTCCGCCTTACGGAATTCCTCGGAATTGACGGAGGGGACGCGCAGGTAAAGAACCGAGGGCTGTTTTTTCTGTGCGTCATCGGAGGATGCGATCATAGTTGATGCGACGCTTGCGGCTTTTGCGTCGGCTGACCCTCTTTTCTCCGGCTCGGTTGTGTTGCTGTTGCGGTTACCCGCGGTATAACGGTTATTTTCTGTCAGCTTCATTACGGAATTGACCAATATGCGTACGGTATCATCATCCTTTTCGGAAACGGTCCCGGTGACAAGGACTGCGGAATCCACATGAATCATTGATGAAAATTGCGTGTATTTATTTGAAAATACTATACACTCGATCTCACCGGTTCGGTCTTCAAGTGTAAAGAACGCCATTTTTTCGGATCTTTTAGTCAGCTTTACGGAAACGGCATTTATTATTCCCGCAACGCTGAATATCTGTCCGGCGCCTGTTTTTTCATGCGCGGTGTGGGCTACGTCGCCGCCTTCTTCGGAACCTGGCGAACCCTGAATATCGTACACCGTCAGTGCTCCGATATCGTTTATCTGCTTGCTGTAATTATCAAGAAGATGTCCCGAAAGGTACATTCCCGTAGCCTCTTTTTCATACATCAGCTTTTCGCGCAGCGGCAGCTCCGGAATGTCGGGATATTTATACCCCCCGCTATCGTCGCATTTGCTTTCATCGGTTTCAGAGGACGCTTTTTCTGCGGATAAAGCAAAATTCATTGAAAACATATCTATTTGACCGTCAAGGTTTGAGCGGTTCTTATCGGCTTCAAGCTCAAATATCTTTTCAAATGATGCAAGCATGCGGCTTCTGTAAACTCCGAGCGAATCAAAAGCGCCGGCTTTTATCAGGGATTCAGCCACTCTTTTATTAAGCTCTTTTCCGTTCATTCTGCCGACAAAATCTTCAAATGAAGCAAACGGGCGTTCGGTGCGTTCGGCTATGACCGACGCTACAAACTGTTTGCCGACGCTTTTGACTGCGAGAAGTCCGTATATTATATCATTCCCGCGGACGTGAAAATACATATTTCCGGTATTGATATCGGGCGGCAGGACCTTTATTGACTGCTTTGAGCATTCACTGATATATTCGGCGAGCTTTGAGGTATTATCAAGCACGCTTGTCAGAAGTGCGGCGTAGTATTCCCTGCGGTAATGTGCTTTAAGATATGCTGTACGGTAAGAAATCACGGCATATGCTGCGGCATGACTCTTGTTGAACGCATAATTTGCAAAGGCTGCCATATCGTCAAAAAGCTTTTCGGCTTTTTTTGAATCTATTCCTCTTTCTGCGGCTCCCGAAATAAAGCTTTCGCGCTCCGCTTCAAGGACCTTTGCCTTTTTCTTTGACATGGCGCGTCTGACTATATCGGCGTGACCATAGGTATAGCCTGCGATCTCGCGAAATATCTGCATTACCTGCTCCTGATACACGACGCAACCGTAGGTAGATTTCAGTATCGGTTCAAGCTCGGGAAGATCGTATTTAATAAGCGACGGATTATGGCGGCATTCGATATATCTCGGTATCGAATCCATAGGTCCGGGGCGGTACAGAGCTATCGCGGCGAGAATATCGTCGATATTTTCGGGCTTGAGGTTCATAAGCATCTGCCGCATTCCGGGGGATTCAAGCTGAAATACGCCGAGAGTATTTCCTGAGGAAACAAGCTCATAGGCTTCTTTATCGTCAAGCGGTATTTTTTCTATATCAAATTCCGGTTCCCTTTCGCGGATCTGATTGCAGGTGTCGGAAATTATAGTCAGGTAACGAAGCGCAAGAAAGTCAAATTTGAGAAGTCCAAGACGTGCAATGGTATCCATATCATATTGGGTTATGACCGCATCCGAGCTTACCGCCATGGGAACATATGAAGAAACGGTTTTATCCGTTATGACGACGCCTGCTGCGTGGATCGAGATATTGCGCGGCATGCCTTCAAGCGCCCGGGCGGTATCTATCAGCTTTTCTATCTTCGGCGAACTTTCATACATGAGCTTAAGATCGTTTGACTCCATTGCCCCGGCAAGTGTAATGCCGGGTCCGCGCGGTATCAGACGCGCAACGGCGTCAACATCGCCGTACGGCATACCGAGGGCGCGTCCGACATCGCGGATAGCTGCCCGTGCCGCAAGTGTTCCGAAGGTTATTATCTGAGAAACGTGTTCTCTGCCGTATTTTTCTGCGACATAGGCTATGACCTCTTCGCGACGGTTATAGCAAAAGTCGATATCGATATCCGGCATACTGACTCTTTCAGGGTTGAGAAATCTTTCAAACAGCAGGTCAAATTTTATGGGATCGATATCGGTAATTCCGAGCAGATATGCCGTAAGGCTTCCGCAGCCTGAGCCTCTTCCTGGTCCTACGGGAATGTCGCGGCTTTTGGCAAATCCAACATAATCCGATACTATAAGAAAATAGTCGGAATATCCCATTTGTGAAATAACATCAAGCTCGTAATTCAATCTCTGATTGTAAGTTTCACGTGAAAATTTATCAAATGTGATATCATTCCCGGAGATCCGACGTTCAAAGCCTTCATATGCAAGCTTTCGCACATATTCGTCAGCGCTCATACCGTCCGGACACGGGAAGCTCGGAAGGATAATTTTATCGAATTCAAATTCGAAATTGCATCGTTCCGCTATTTTAACGGTATTTTCGACAGCTCCCGGGTAGCGTCCGAAAAGCATACGCATTTCATCGGAATCCTTATAGTAGAATTCGTCGGTCTCAAAACCTATCGGTCTGCCGTCGGAAAGCACGTTATTTGTCTGTATGCACATAAGAACAGCCTGTTTTTCGGCGTCCTTACGTCTGAGATAATGACAGTCGTTTGTGGCTACAAGCGGAAGGTCGCATTCCTCCGCGAGCTTTACAAGCAAAGGAATAAGCCGTTTTTGTTCTTCAAGTCCGTGATTCTGAAGCTCAATATAGAAATTGTCTTTTCCGAAAATCTCCGAAAGCTCTTCGGCGGCGTTTTTGGCTCCGGCAAAATCTCCCGTTGTCAGAAGTCTAGGAATTTTTCCCGCAAGGCAAGCCGAGAGAGCTATAAGCCCTTCCGAATACTCGCGAAGCAGTTCCGTATCTACGCGTGGCTTGGAATAGAAACCCTCTGTATATCCTTTCG
>ERZ824600.788-NODE-788-length-45159-cov-29.240289_pt1 | contig 45159 bp, 35 predicted proteins | sample MGYA00519933_ERZ824600 | MGnify/ENA primary metagenome ERZ824600 (study PRJEB31778, sample SAMEA3449178) | human gut metagenome | biome: human gut; feature: human-associated habitat; material: faeces | place: United Kingdom | collected 2010/2012 ... | reverse complement strand
CATTATATGGTTCATGTAATAGCAAAGTAGAATCGCGTACGGCTATAGGAAAATAATATCGAAAAATACACTTATTAAATTAAGTGTATTTTTTATGCTTCTGCATAGGATATTGCTATTTATTTTGTAATAAAATCATGTTATAATAACATCTGAAAGAGGCAAGAAATATGGAAAAATTAGATAAAGAAAAAGTTTTACATGTTGCGTCTTTGGCAAAACTACATTTAACTGAAGAAGAAGTTGAAAAATTTTCTTATCAGTTAAAAGATATTTTGACAGAGATTAAAAAAATAGAAGATGTAGAAATACCTGATCAAGATATTGTAATTGCACCATGTACAAATAAAAATACTTATAATGAAGATACTATTGGAGAAATGTTAAGTCGTGAGGAGATTTTAAAAAATGCTAATAAAAAATATGGAAGTTATATTGCTGTAACGAGGGCTTTAAATGACTAATTATTTAGATTTAAGTTTAAATGAAATACATGAACTTTTAAAATCTCATAAAATTAAACCAATAGATCTTGTACTAGAATCATTTAGAAGAATAGAAGAAAATAATTTAAATGATTTTATAACATTAAATAAAGATGAAGCAATAAAAGAAGCTAAAGCTTTAGAAAATTTAGAAATTGATAATATTCTTTTTGGTATGCCTATTGCTATAAAAGATAATATTATAACTAAGAATTTAAGAACAACTTGCGCTTCAAAAATGCTTGAAAATTTTGAACCAATTTATGATGCAACAGTTGTTAAAAAAATAAAAGAAAAACACATGATTATTATAGGTAAAACTAATATGGATGAATTTGCTATGGGATCAACTGGAGAAACTAGCTATTTTGGTAACACCTTAAATCCAAGAAATAAAGAATATGTTCCTGGTGGCTCAAGTAGTGGTTCAGCAGCTAGTGTTGCTAGCCATGAAGTATTATTTGCCTTAGGTAGTGACACAGGTGGCTCTGTTCGTCAACCTGCTAGTTTCTGTGGCTTAGTTGGGTTAAAACCAACTTATGGTCGTGTTTCTAGATACGGATTAGTAGCTTTTGCGTCAAGTTTAGATCAAATTGGACCAATGACTAGAAATGTTTACGATAATGCCGTTCTTTTGAATGCTATTTCAGGTCTTGATGAAAATGATATGACAAGTACTAAGTGTGATAAAGATTTTACTTCTTTAATTGGTAAAGATATTAAAGGAATGAAAATAGCTATTCCTAATTATTACATGAGTGATGTTATAAATTCTGAAGTTAAAAATAAAATTTTAGAAGTAATTGATTTATTAAAGAAAAGTGGTTGTATTGTTGATTATGTTGATATTAAAAATTTAGAATATGCAATACCTTTATATCAAACGATTTCTTTAGGTGAAGCAAGTACTAATTTAGCTCGTTTTGATGGCATTAAATATGGTTATTTAAATGATAAAAAAGATTTAACTGAAATGTATGAATATACTAGAAGTGAAGGCTTTGGAGCTGAAGTAAAGCGAAGAATAATGGTAGGTTCTTATGTTTTAAGTGGCGAAAATGCTGATAAATATTACTATAAAGCTATGAAAATTAGACATAACATGATCGAGAATTTTAAACATGTTTTTGAAAATTATGATCTAATTATTGGACCTACAAATACTAATACAGCTTACAAGTTTAATGAACACTCGGATGATGCTTTAAAGTGCTTTTATGACGACTTACTAACAATACCAGTTAATATGACTGGGTTACCAGCATTATCGATGCCAGTAGGCTTTAATCATGAAAATATGCCAATTGGTATGCATATAATAGGTTCATACTTTAATGAAGAAATAATTTATAAATTAGCAAGCTATTTAGAACAAGCATTAGCTTTAGATATGAGAATAGGAAGTGATAAGTAATGTTAGTACCTACAATAGGAATTGAAGTCCATGTCGAATTAAAAAGCAATTCTAAAGTTTTTTCAAGAAGTAAAAATAATTTTAGTGATCCTATTAATACTAATGTAAGTGTTTTAGATTTAGCATATCCTGGAACACTTCCAAGACTTAATCATGAAGTAATTAATATGGCTTTAAAAGCATGTCTTGCTTTAAATTGTAAAATTAATCAAACAATGCATTTTGATCGTAAAAATTATTTTTATCCAGATTTACCAAAAGGGTTTCAGATTACCCAAAAGGATACACCAATAGGATATGATGGTTATTTAGAAATCAATACTAAAAATGGACCTAAAAAAATCGAAATAGAGCGTATACACATTGAAGAAGATACTTGTAAAAGTATTCATAGTGGCGACTTAACTCTTTTAAACTATAATCGTGCTGGAGTACCTCTAATTGAAATTGTAAGTAAACCAGTAATAAGTGATGGTGAAGAAGCTTGTCTTTATTTAGAAGCTTTAAGAGAAACCCTTTTATATTTAGGTGTAAGTGATGTTAAAATGGAAGAAGGAAGTATGCGTTGCGATGCTAATATTTCCTTAAAAGAAGAAAATGCAACTAAATTTGGAACTAAAACCGAAATAAAAAATATTGGTTCTATTAGTAAGGTAGCTATTAGTATTAACTATGAAATAGAACGTCAAAAAGCTATTTTAGAAGCTGGTGGCACAATTCAAGAAGAAACTAGACGTTTTGATGATAAAACTAATACAACTATCTTAATGCGTGTTAAAGAAACGGGTAATGACTATCGTTATGCTCCTGAACCAGATATTCCATTTGTAGTAATCAGTGATGAATGGATGAATGAAGCTAAAAATAGTATTGGAGTTATGCCTGAGGCAATGCGCAGTGAATATGCTGGTTATGGTATTAGTACTAATAATATAAAAACATTAGTTGCTTTTAAAGATTTAAATGATTATTATCGTAGTATTTATAATAAAACTGATAAAGTAATTTTAGCTAATCTTTTAACAGGTGATATTTTAAGTCATTTAAACAAAAATAATATTGCTTTAAAAGATACTAAATTAACAGATGATAACTTAATTTCTTTAGTAAATATGTTAGCTTCTAAAAAGATATCATCAAAACAAGGGAAAGAAATATTACCATATATTTTAGAAAGCGATTTATCATTTACTGAAATAATTGATAAATTAGGTATAAAAGAAGTTGATAATAGTGCTTTAGAAACAATTGTTACTAAAATATTAGATGAAAATGAACAATCAGTAAATGATTATAAAGCTGGAAAAGATAAAGCTTTAAAATATTTAATGGGTCAAATAATGAAAGAAACTAAAGGTCAAGCTAATCCTGAAGTTGTAAATAGAATGTTAATTGACAGGCTACAAATTTTGAATAAGGATTAAAATGTAGTATAATTAAATCGCGATTGAGGTGAAATATGAGTAAAAAAATAAAAATAGTTTTTCTATCTTTAGCAGTATTAGTAATTCTTGTTACAAGTTATGCTATTATTAAAGTTGTTTTGCCAGATTCTAATATTTCTTTATATGGAAATAGACTAGATCAAGCTAAAAAGTATCCAATAAGTGATACTAAATTAACAGCTACTGATAATAAAATAAAAGAAAGTAAGTTTATTAATTCAGCAAAAACAAGTGTAAATGGAGCAATAATTGAAATCATTATTGATGTCAAGAAAGATACTAATCTTTTGTCAATTGAGCAAATGCTTGATAAAGTTTTAGAACTTTATAGTGATGATGAAAAGAAAACTTATGATTTTCAAGTTTTTGTAACTTGTAAAGAAGATACAAGTGAAGATAGTGCTTATCCAATTATCGGAGCAAAACACAAAACAAGTCTTTCATTTAAGTGGACTAACAATAGTTAGGTGGTAAAAATGAATAAAAAAATTATATTTATAATTATTTTAGCAATTGCTTTAATTGGTAGTGGCTTTGGTGTTTATTATTACCTTTCAAGTGAAGATAAAAATACATCTTTAACGAAAATAGAAAAAGAATGGATTGAAAATAATAAACAAAATTTAATTGACTTAGGTGTTTCTAATGATATACCTGTATTAAATTATGTTGGTGAAGGCTTAGTTTTTGATTATTTCACTGATTTAGAAAAAAATACAGGATTAGAATTTAATCGTATTTCTTACAATATAAGTGATAATATTACTACTAAATATAGTTTTAAAGGCGTTAAAACTATCAGTGATAATCAAATTGAAGTATATGCTGATAATTATGTATTATTTTCAACTGAAAATAAACATTATCAAGATTTAAATGAAATAAAAGATTTAAAAATAGGTGTTTTAGAGACTGATTTAGCTGAAATCAAAAAATATCTAAATTGTTCTAGTTGTGAAATTAAAGGATATAAGAGTATTAAAGATATTGTTAATAATATTTTAGGAAACGAAAGTAGTAATATCACAGCTTCTTTAAATGCCATGGTTGTTCCTCAATTATTATCTTTAGAACATTCTTTAAATGACAAATTACATAATAATTATTTAATTAATGATCTTCATCTTTATTATGTTATTAATTTAGGAGATAATAGTAAATTAAATAATATTATTAAAAAATACTTTAAAAAGTGGTCAATTGAAAATTTTGATCAAGAATTTAATAAATACTTTACTTCATCATATTTTGAGTTTAGTCAAACTGATCAAAATTCTATGGCTTCATTTAAGGGTAAGAGATATAAATATGGTTATGTTGAAAATGCTCCTTATGATTTAAATATTAATGGAACTTTATATGGAACTAATAAAGCTATTTTGGACAAGTTTAGTACTGTAGCTGATATTGAAATTTTATATGAAGAATATAGTAATATTGGGGACTTATTAAATGGTTTTAATAATGGTGATGTTGATATTTTTTATAACACATCTAGTAAATCAGGATATGATCTAAATGGTTATATTGCAACTGATGTTTATAATGATCAAATTACTATTATTTCTAATGGTAAAACTACTTTAGATGTAACATCTTTAAAATCATTAAATGATGTACGAGTAGGTGTTTTAAAAGATTCTTATATAGGAAAATTAGTAGGTGAAAATACTAAAAATGTAGTTGAATATAAAACTATTAAAGAACTTGTTAATAGTAAAGAAGCAGTAATTGCTATTGATTTTAATACTTACAATTATTATGCTAAAACTACTTTGAAAAATTATAAAATTGAATATTTAAAAGATAATGATAATGCAAGTTATGTTATGAAAAGTGTAGCTAATAATTCAATTTTTAATGAATATTTAGATTTCTATTTGAGTTCACTTTCTCAAAATAAAGAAATAGGTTTAGGGTTAAATGAAATTAATAATCATACTAATTCCAAAGAATTAATTAAAAAAATTATTTTAATAAGTGGTGTTGCTTTATTATTTGTTGGTTCTATTATTTTAACAAGTCAATTAAATAAAGCTAATAAACCAACAATTTCTTTCAAAAAAAGTGAAAAAATAAAATATATGGATATGTTAACTTCTCTTAAAAATCGTAATTATTTGAATGACAATATTGATACTTGGGATGCTAGTAAAGTTTATCCACAAACAATAATAATCATCGATTTGAACAATATTGCTTATATAAATGATAATTATGGGCATAATGCTGGTGATGAGGAAATTAAAGAAGCTGCTAATGTACTAATTAAAAATCAAGTAATTAATTCTGATATTATGCGTACTAATGGTAATGAATTCTTAATTTATCTTGTAGGATATAAAGATCGTCAAATAGAACTTTATATTAAAAAATTAAATAAAGAATTAAAAGAATTAAGTCATGGATTTGGAGCAGCGATTGGTTATAGTATGATCACTGATGATATTAAAACAATAGATGATGCTATTAATGAAGCGACAATTGATATGCGAAAGATAAAAGAGGAAGCTAATGATCGAAAAGACATATAATAAAACTAAAAATGTTTTAAAAAAACTTTTAAAAATAATCAAAAAACCAGAAATGATAATATTACCAGGTAATTTATCATTTTCTTTGATTTTATCAATATTTCCAGCGATTATTTTATTAGGATATATATTTTCTAAATTAAACATTTCTGTTAAAGTTTTAACCGATTTATTTGCACCAAATATTCCTGGTGATGTCGTTAATATTTTAGAAAAATTTATTGATACTGATATTGGTAGTGGTAATGTCTTTATAACTGTTATTTTAGCCTTTATATTTGCTAGTAATGGAACAAATTCAATAATAACGACAACTAATATTCTTTATAAAAATGAAGGTGGCGAAACTATTGAAAGAAGAGTAAAATCGTTCTTTTTAGTAATTTTGCTGATGTTTGTTTTTTCCATAACGGTTTTTATTTTAGGTTTTGGGTCTTCAATTTTAAAAATGATTATAGATCGTATTGATGGCGATTATACTTACATTTATCATTTGTTTACAGTATTAAAATGGCCAATATCATTCTTTATAATCTTTTTCTGTTTAAAAATTCTTTATACTATTGCCCCAGATAATCAAATAAAAAGTAAAACTATAAATAGTGGCGCATTATTTACAACATTAGGTTGGATTATTGTTACCTTTATTTATTCTATTTATGTTTCTAAATTTGCTCGTTATGATGTTTTTTATGGTAGTTTGTCATCTATAGTTATTTTGATGGTTTGGGTATATATTTTAAGTAATATTTTGGTAATAGGTATAGCGATTAATGCTAATGCTTATTTAGAAGAAAAAGAAAAAAGCTAATTACAAATTGTAATTGGCTTTTTTAAGCATTTATGTAAAATTTCCAAGTTATCATTAAAATATTGGAATCTAATTAAAAATATTAATAATTTGTAATGCACAGAAATAGTAAACTAAAAAAATATTTAAAAATTTTTTGTTCATAAAAGTTAGTAAAATTAAAAGCATTATATCTTAAAAGGGGTGGAAGATATAAATGAATTTAATCTTTCTTATTTTTGTTTTTTTTGCTATAATGACTATGGTGATATTATGTCAAATTTTTTAATATGTATATTTATAATAATACTTTTAATGATACTAATAGGTAGTTATTTATTAGCTTTAAAAAAAGAAAATAAAAAGTTTTTAATAATAACTTATACTTCTTGGGGTCTAATATTTATTGCCTTGATTTATGTTACTTTAGATATTATTATAGTTGGTGGTATTAAATAAATTTTGACATATTTGATTTTAGATGTTATAATTCTTTAATCTTTAAATCTTATTAAAAAAGGAATGATTATTTTGAAAATTACAAGTGTAAATTTAGAAATTAGTGCAGTTAGAAGAAGCCAATATCCTACAGGGAATTTGCCAGAGTTTTTATTAGTTGGTAGATCAAATGTTGGTAAAAGTAGTTTTATTAATACAATTATCAATCGTAAAAATTATGCTCGAACTAGTGCCACTCCTGGTAAAACTCAAACAATCAATTTTTATTTAGTTAATGAAGAATTTTATTTGGTTGATGCTCCAGGATATGGTTATGCAACATTAAGTAAAAAAAATCAAAAGAAATTTGGTTTAATGATGGAAGATTATTTAACTTCGCGTGAAAATTTAAAACAAGTTTTTATGTTAATTGACTTTCGTCATAAATTAAGTAAAGATGATATTATGATGTTTAATTACTTAAAACACTATCAAATACCCGTAACTATAGTTGCCACTAAAATTGATAAAGTTGGAGTAACTCAACATCAAAAGCAAAGAAACATGATCTTAAATGAATTAGAATTACCAGTTGGAGATGAATTTGTAATGTTTTCTAATATTACAAAAGAAGGTCGTGCTGAAATTTATGATCGTATTGAAAGAATTATCTAGCAAATAGTTATTTATATCATACTATATATTAGGTGATTCAATTGAAAATCAAGTTGCTTTCAGAAAATTCTTTTTTAGTTTTTGTTATTGATAAAATACCTAATATAAAAAATGATCAAGAATTAAGTGATTATTTAAAAAATGTTTTTGAAATTATAAAAGAAAAAAATAAATTTGATATATATGGTTATTATGATGTTTTAATTTATAAAGATATAAATTATGGATTAATAATAAAACTTGATAAAGAAGAACTAGAATATTTTAATTGTTACAATAAACAAATAGAAATGAAAATAGTTATTGCTGAAGAACCTAATATTTTATATTGCATTGATAATTTAAAAATATTAAAAAAAATTCCTAAATTTAAACTTTATTTGTATAAAGATAAATTATATTTAGAATTAATGTCTAAGATAAATTATATGTTATTAGGCGAATTACTTGAATATAGTGAAATTATATTTGAAAATGTAAAAGAAATAAAAAATAGTGGAGAAAAAATAGAAATTAAGGTGATATAAATGAAACAAGTTGTAGCGTTAGTAGGAAAACCAAATGTTGGTAAATCAACTTTATTTAATCGATTAGTTGGTAAAAAAGTTTCCATCATTGAAGATATACCAGGTGTTACTCGTGATCGTATATATGGTGATGTAAGTTATAAGAAAAAGCGCTTTATGGTAATAGATACAGGTGGAATTGATTTAACTGATAATACTGTTAATGCCAATATTAAAATGCAAGCCGAAATAGCCATTAATGAAGCTGACGTAATAGTATTTGTTGTTGATGGTAAAGTAGGATTAGATCAAAATGATTTAGCAACAAGAGATATTATATTAAAATCTAATAAGAAAGTTATAGTTGCCATTAACAAAGTTGATAGCAAAGAATCTAAAGATCATTTATATGACTTTTATGAATTAGGTTTAGATGAATATGTATATGTTAGTGGTGAACAAAATTCTGGCATTAATGAATTACTTGATAAAATAACTGAAGATTTTCCAGACTATGAAGAAGAAAAAGCTGATAATCGTATTAAATTTTCTGTTATTGGAAGACCTAATGTTGGTAAAAGTAGTTTAGTAAATGCCATAGTTGGTTATGATCGCGTTCTTGTAAGCGATGTTGCTGGAACAACCCGTGATGCTGTTGATACAACCTTTAAATATGAAAATGAAGAATATGTTGTAATTGATACAGCAGGTATGCGTAAAAAAGGGAAAATTTATGAATCTATTGAAAGGTATAGTTTACTTCGTGCTTTAAAAGCAATTGATAGATCAGACGTTTGTTTATTAGTAATAGATGCCCAAACGGGTATTATTGAACATGATAAACATATCGCAAGTTATGCTATTGATGCAGGTAAAGCAATTGTAATCGTTGTTAATAAATGGGATACTGTTGAAAATAAAGAAGAGTATATAAAGAAATTTACGAAAGAAATTCGTGCTAATTTCCAATTTATGACATATGCTCCAATTGTTTATTTGTCAGCAATGACTAAAAAAAGAATTCATACATTAATGCCTGAAATATTGAAAGTTGCTAATAATCATAAAAAAATGGTTGATGAAAATTTAATAAATGATTGTATAAATGAAGCTTATGCTTTAAATTTACCGCCAAGTTATAAAGGTAAAAGATTAAAAATCTATGGAACCACTCAAGTTTCTACATGTCCACCAACATTTAATATAAAAGTTAATAGTAAAGGACTTGTACATTTTTCTTATGAAAGATATTTAGAAAATAAAATAAGAGAGAACTTTGATTTTGAAGGAACACCGATTGTCATTTATTTTAAAAACAAAGGTGAAGAAAAAATATAATGATAAAAACTGGTTTAATTGTAAGCCAGTTTTTTTATACAAAATTATTATAAGAATGAGACATAATTAAAAAATAATAATTAAGACATTATCATAAGATAGGCATAAAAGCTTAAATATTTGTTGACAAATAAGGATTTTGATGATAATATTTAATTAGACACGAAAAAGTGTTTTTTATTTGAAATAAAGAAGGAGACATATTTGTGAAAAAAATAACTGGTTTTTTTAAAAATGTAAGAAAAGAAATGAAAAATGTAAGATGGCCTAATAAAAGGGAAATGGGCTTATATTCTGCAGCAACATTTGGTTGTATTATTGTGTTTGCTTTATATTTTACTTTAATTGATGCCTTAATCGCATTAGCTAAGATGGTACTTGTATAATGGAAAAAGAATGGTATGTAGTTAATACTTATTCTGGACATGAGAATAAGGTAAAAGAAAAATTATTAATGAGAGCTAACACAATGGGAATGGAAGATTACATATTTCGTGTAGTTGTTCCTGAACAAAAAGAAGTTGAAATAAAAGATGGCGTTACTAAAGAACGTGTAAAAAAGATGTTTCCTGGATATATTTTAGTAGAAATGATCATGACTGATGAAGCTTGGTTTATTGTTCGTAATACTCCAGGTGTAACTGGTTTTATCGGATCATCAGGAAAAGGAGCTAAACCTTTTCCATTAACGCCTCAAGAAGTTGATCATATTTTAGGTGCTATGGGCATGAGTCGTTTAGAACTTGGAAATGAAATTGAAGAGGGAACAAACGTTAAAGTTATCAATGGACCTTTTGCTAACATGTTTGGTCGTATTAAAAGCATTGATATGGCTAATCAAAAAGTTGAAGTTACAATTGACTTGTTCGGTCAAGAAACAGTTGTTGAACTTGCTTTAACTGACATTGCAAAAGCATAGTTGACAAACAAATTTAAAAGTGTTAATATTACAAGCGTACATTTGTTAAAAAAATGTAGTATAATTAAATTGCTATATAAAAATTTATATAGATTAAAAGTGGGAGATGCGGAATCAATAGAACCACTCATCTAACATATTATAGGAGGTGTTATTCGTGGCTAAAAAGAAAGTTACAAAAATTGTAAAATTACAAATTCCAGCTGGAAAAGCAACACCAGCGCCACCAGTAGGAACTGTTTTAGGACCTGCAGGTATTAATTTAGGAGATTTCTGTACAAAGTATAATGATGCTACTAAGGATAAAATTGGTGATATTTTACCAGTAGAAATTAGTATTTATGAGGATCGTACATTTGACTTTGTAATTAAAACTCCACCAGCTCCATTCTTAATTAAGAAATACTCAAAAGTAAAAGCTGGATCAGCAAAAGGCTCAAAACAAAATGTTGGGCACTTAACTCGTGAACAATTAAAAGAAATCGCAGAAATTAAATTACCAGATTTAAATTGCTATACTGTAGAAGAAGCTATGAAAATAGTTGAAGGTACAGCAAAGAATATGGGAATCGAAATCACTGATTAAACATATAGGCTTTGCCTATGTGGGAGGAATATTCCGCTTAATACCACATAAGGAGGTTAAAAAATGAAGAAAGGTAAAAAATTACAAGAAGCTTTAAAATTAGTTGATCGTACTAAAGTTTATACTGTAGAAGAAGCAATTGCATTAGTAAAAAAGACTTCAACAACTAAATTTGATTCAAGTGTTGAAATTGCTATGCATTTAAATTTAGATACTAAAAAAGCTGATCAACAATTAAGAGGTGCAGTTGTACTACCAAATGGTACTGGTAAAACTAAAAGAATTTTAGTTTTAACTAAAGGTGATCAAGCAAATGCTGCTAAAGAAGCAGGTGCTGATTATGTTGGAGATTTAGACTTAATTGCTAAAATCGAAAAAGAAAATTGGTTCGATTATGATACAATTATTGCAACTCCAGATATGATGCCTGCCTTAGGTAAGATTGGTAAGATCTTAGGACCTAAAGGTTTAATGCCAAACCCTAAAACTGGTACAGTTACAACTGATATCGTTAAAGCTGTAAATGAAGTTAAAAAAGGACGTGTAGAATATCGTACAGATAGTTTTGCAAACGTTCATGCAATAATTGGTAAAGTTTCATTTACTGATGAAGCATTAGTTGAAAACTTCAAAGCATTCACAAGCTTAATTCTTAAATCAAAACCAAGCACAGTAAAAGGTAAATACATTAAAAATGTATCAATCTCTTCTACAATGGGTCCTGGAATCAAAGTTGATTTAACAAGTTTTGACAATTAGTTTATAACATGTTATAATTTACATGTGTGATGCCGTAGACAGTAGGTGTAGTAATACTTAATTTCCTACCGAGGATAAAGAAAGAAATGTCTTTTTAACTCCTACGGTAAGTGGGAGTTTTATTATACGGCTTAAAAAAAGAAGAGGAGGTATTTTGAATGGCAAATCAAAAGATTTTAGATCAAAAACAATCAGTTATTAATGAAATTACTGATAAAGTAAAAAATTCAACAACATTTGTAGTATTCAATAATAATGGTTTAAATGTTGCTGAATTAACTGAATTAAGAAGAAAATTAAGAGAATCTGGTTCAGAAGTTAAAATCTATAAAAATACTTTGGTTAAACGAGCATTAAAACCTTTAAACATCGATATTGATGATGCTTTAAATGGTCCAAAGGCAATTGCTTTTGGTAACGATGCTATCGCACCAATCAAAGTTGTTAATGATTTCGCTAAAGATCACCCAGCATTAGAAATGACTATTGGTATGAGTGATGGTGAAATCGCTGACATTAATAAGCTAAAAGCATTAGCTGCATTACCATCAAGAACAGAGTTACTAACTATGTTAGCTGGTGGATTAATTGGGGTAGTAAAAGATTTATCAGTTGCCCTAAATTTATATCAAGAAAAATTAGAAAAATAAGGAGGAATATAAAATGGCTAAATTTACAAAAGAAGAATTTATCAATGGCTTAAAAGAAATGACTATTCTAGAAGTTAAAGAATTAGTTGATGCAATGAAGGAGGAATTCGGAGTTGATCCAACTGCTGTTGCAGTTGCTGCTGCTCCAGCTGCTGCTGAAGCTGAAGAACAAAGCTCATTCAACATTACATTAGTTGAAACTGGTGCTAATAAATTAGCAGTTATTAAATTAATTCGTGAATTAACTGGATTAGGATTAAAAGAAGCTAAAGATATCGCTGATAACACTGGAGTTGTTAAAGAAAACGTTCCAGCTGAAGAAGCAAAAGAAGCAAAAGCTAAATTCGAAGAAGCTGGCGCTAAAGTTGAATTAAAATAATTAATTGAAAAAAATGCTTTAAAGTCTATACATTTATGTATGGACTTTTGGCGTATTAAATAGGAATGATAAAATGTCTCATTATTTTACAAATGATAATGTTAAAAGTGAAGAAAAAGAAATAAATATTTTATTTCAAGATAAAAGTTTTAAAATGATTACAGATAATGGTGTTTTTTCGAAAAAAGGTCTTGATTATGGAACGCGAGCATTACTAGAAAAAATCCCTTTTTCTGAACTAAAAGGTGATATCCTTGACTTTGGTTGTGGATATGGACCGATCGGAATTATTATAAGTAGCCTTACTAATTTAAAAGTTGATATGATTGATATCAATTTACGAAGTTTGAAATTAGCTAAAAAAAATGCTTTACTTAATAAAGCAAATGTAAATATTTTTGAAAGTAATATATATGAAAGTATAAATAAAAAATATGATTATATAATATCTAATCCACCAATTAGAGTTGGGAAGGAGACTTTATATAAAATATTATTTGGAGCAAGAGAACATTTAAAAGATGATGGAAGTCTTTATTTTGTCATTAATAAAGAACAAGGAGCTAGATCAGTGGCTCGTGATTTAGAAGAAATTTATCAAGTTTCAATTATTGATAAGAATAAAGGTTTCTATATAATTAAATGCAAAAATAAGACAATTTATTGACAATTTGAGTATATTCTGATAAAATTATAAATTGGCGACGTATACTCGTGTTCTATGTGTTTTTACGTTCAATAAAATTAGTTTATAGGGGTGAAATTGTGGCTTATACTGTCAAAAAATATGGTGACTATCGCGAACGTAGATGTTACGCGAAAACTAAAAACGGAATTGAACTAGGGAATCTTTTAGAGATTCAAAAAAAGTCTTATAACTGGTTTATTGAAAACGGAATCAAAGAGGTATTCGATGATATTTTTCCTGTGGAGTCTTTCACGGGAAATTTGTCGTTAGAGTTTGGTGAATATTCATTTGAAGCTCCACGTTATTCAATAAAAGGTTGTAAAGACCGTTACGCAACTTATGCTGCACCTTTAAAGGTTGAAGCAAGATTATTTAACCAAGAAACTGGTGAAGTTAAAGAACAAGATATTTATTTGGGTGATATGCCAATAATGACTGAAAGTGGTACTTTCGTTATTAATGGTGCTGAACGTGTAATTGTTTCACAACTTGTTCGTTCTCCAAGTGTGTATTTTAATCATGAAGTTGATAAAAATGGTCGAAATACAATTAAATCACAAATTATTCCAACTAGAGGTACTTGGTTAGAATATGAAACTGATGCTCATGATGTTGTTTATGTACGTATCGATCGTACAAGAAAAGTACCAATTACTACATTACTTCGTGCTGTTGGTTTATCAAATGACGAAGATATGTTAGAACTATTTGGCGATGATGAGTATTTAAAACGTACTATTGAAAAAGATACAAATAAAAATACTGATGAATCATTAATTGATATTCATGCCAAATTAAGACCAGGTGAACCATCAACTTTAGATAGTGCAAAGAACCAATTGATTACAAGATTCTTTGATGCTTTTAGATATGATTTAGCTAAAGTTGGTCGTTACAAATTTAATAAAAAATTAAATGTTTTAGATCGCTTATTAAATCAAACATTAGCTGAAGATATTAAAGTAAATGGTGAAATTGTAATACCTAAAGATACTTTAGTAACTAAAGAAGTTTTAGAAACTTTAAAACCAATCATGGAAAATGGTTATGGTGTTAAAGAAGTTAAAATTAATAAAGATTTAGATACATTTGATAAAGTTCAAATTGTTAAAATTTATGATCCAAAAAATAAAGAAAAAGTTATCAATGTTATTGGTAATGATCAAACTTTAGAAGTTAAAAGATTAACAATTTCTGATATTTATGCAGCAACTTCATATTATTTCAATTTATTATGTGGTGTTGGTAAATTTGATGAAATTGATCACTTATCTAATAGACGTGTTCGTCAAGTAGGTGAGTTATTACAAAATCAATTTAGAATCGGAATTTCTCGAATTGAAAGAATGATTCGTGATCGTATGTCAACTCAAGAAATTACTGAAGTAACTCCAAAATCATTGATTAATATTCGTCCATTAACAGCTGCTATTAAAGAATTCTTCGGTAGTAGTCAATTATCTCAATTCATGGATCAAACTAACCCAATGGCCGAACTTACTAATAAACGTCGTTTAACTTCTCTTGGACCTGGAGGTTTAGCAAGAGATCGTGCCGGCATGGAAGTTCGTGATGTTAACCCATCACACTATGGTCGTTTGTGTCCAATTGAATCTCCAGAAGGTCAAAATATCGGACTTATAACTTCACTAGCATCTTATGCTCGTGTTAATGATTATGGTTTCATTATGACACCATATCGTAAAGTTGTTGATTGTAAATTGACTGATGAGATCATTTATATGACTGCTGATGAAGAACTTGAATATTATATTTCTCAAGCAACTGTAAAAGTAAATGATGACAATGAAATCATTGAAGAGAATGTTCCAGTTCGTTATCAAGGTGAAAATATCATGGTTAATCGTAAGCAAATCGATTACATTGATGTTTCTCCACAACAAGTTGTATCTATTACAACAAGTGCTATTCCATTCTTAGAACATGATGATGGAAAACGTGCATTGATGGGTGCCAACATGCAACGTCAAGCTATTCCACTTTTAAAAGCTGAAGCTCCAATTGTTGCAACTGGTGTTGAAGCAATAGCTGCTCGTGATAGTGGTGCTGTTGTTATCTCTAAGACAGATGGCCTTGTTACTTATGTAGATGCTAAGAAAATTGTTGTTAAGACAGTAGGTGGCGAAGAAACTTATTATCTAAATGGTTATGAAAGAAGTAATGCTTCTACTTGTTATCATCAAGTTCCTATCGTTCGTAAGGGTGATGAGGTTAAAAAAGATCAAATCATTGCTGATGGTCCAAGTACTGATCATGGTGAAATGGCTTTAGGTAAAAACGTTACTGTAGCCTTCATGAACTATGATGGTTATAACTATGAAGATGCCGTTATTTTAAATGAAAGATTAGTAAAAGATGATGTTTATACATCAATTCATATAGAATCTTATCAAATCGAGTGCCGTGATACTAAATTAGGTCCTGAAGAGTTTACTCGCGATATTCCAAATGTTGGTGAAGAAGCTCGTAAGAACTTAAGTGAAGATGGTATTATTCGTATCGGTACTGTTGTTAAAGATGATGATATATTAGTTGGTAAAGTTACTCCAAAAGGAATGGCTGAACTTACTAGTGAAGAAAAATTATTACATGCAATTTTCGGAGAAAAAACTCGTGAAGTAAGAGATACATCACTTCGTGTTCCACATGGAGGTGAAGGAATCGTTCATGATGTAAAAATATTTACAAAAGAAGATACTGATGAATTACCAGCTGGTGTTTCTAAAATTGTACGTGTTTATATCGCTCAAAAACGTAAAATTCAAGTCGGCGACAAAATGGCTGGACGTCATGGAAACAAAGGTGTTATTTCTTTAATCTTACCAGAAGAAGATATGCCATATTTAGCAGATGGTACTCCAGTAGATATCTTACTTAACCCATTAGGTGTACCAAGCCGTATGAATATCGGTCAGATTTTAGAAATCCATTTAGGAATTGCTGCTCGTGATTTACATATTCATGTTGCAACACCTGTATTTGAAGGTGCTACTCGTGAAGAAATATTAGATGCCTTAAAAGAAGCTGGTCGTAATCCTGATGGTAAAGTCACTCTTTATGATGGACGTACTGGTGAAGCTTTTGATAATAAGGTAAGTGTTGGTGTCATGTACATGATTAAACTTAACCATATGGTTGATGATAAATTACATGCACGTTCTACAGGACCTTACTCAATGGTAACACAACAACCTTTAGGTGGAAAAGCTCAATTTGGTGGTCAAAGATTCGGAGAAATGGAAGTTTGGGCACTATATGCATATGGTGCAGCTAACGTTTTACAAGAAATGATCACAATTAAATCAGATGATGTTGTTGGTCGTGTTAAAGTTTATGAAGCTTTAGTAAAAGGTCAACCAATACCACCATCAAGTGTTCCAGAAAGCTTTAGAGTTTTAGTAAAAGAATTCCAAGCTTTAGGTTTAGACATTACTGTTTTAAATCGTGATGGACAATATGTTGAATTAAAAGATTTAGAAGAAGCCGAAAAAGATAGTTATTTAACAGACGCAGAATTAGAGAAAAATATGGAAGAACCAGTACCTGATAATGATGATACTGATGAAGAAACAGAAGATGAATTTGCGGAAGATGAAGAACTAGATGAAGATCTATTAGATGAATTTGAAGATTCATTTGATGGACTTGAAGATGTAAATGATATGGATGAGGGGGCAATTTAATGATGAATGCTAATGATTTTGAAGGCATAAGAATAGCCATTGCCTCACCAGAAAAAATAAGATCTTGGTCTTATGGTGAAGTAAAAAAAGCTGAAACAATCAATTATCGTACCTTGAAACCAGAAAGAGATGGCCTTTTCTGTGAAAAGATATTTGGTCCAACAAAAGATTTTGAATGTTCATGTGGTAAATATAAACGTGTAAGATATCAAAATGTTGTTTGTGATAAGTGTGGAGTTGAAGTAACTCGTTCTAAAGTTCGTCGTGAAAGAATGGGACATATTGAACTTGCAACTCCTGTTTCTCACATTTGGTTTTTTAAAGGTGTTCCTTCACGTATGGGACTTGTTCTTGATATGTCTCCACGTGATTTGGAAGAAGTTTTATACTTTGTTTCTTATGTAGTTCTTGATCCAGGAGCTGCTCCATTAGAAAAGAAACAAACTATTTCAGATAAAGAATATCGAGTATACTATGAAAAATATGGTAATACATTCCGTGTAGGTATGGGTGCTGAAGCCATAAAAGAACTATTAAAAGAAGTAGATTTAGAACGTGAAGTTGCTGAAATTCGTAAAGAAATAGATTCTATTAAAGAAAGTAGCAGTCAAAAACGTATTCGTTTAATTAAACGCTTAGACGTCTTAGATGCATTCTTAAAATCAGGAAATCGTCCTGAATGGATGATTTTAGATGCTCTACCAGTAATTCCACCAGAATTACGTCCTATGATTCAATTGGATGGTGGTAGATTTGCAACATCTGATTTAAATGATTTATATCGTCGTGTTATCAATCGTAATAATCGTTTAAAGAAATTAATTGAATTAGGTGCTCCAAGCATAATTATTCAAAATGAAAAACGTATGTTACAAGAAGCTGTAGATGCTTTATTTGATAATGGTCGTCGTGGTCGTAATGTAACAGGAGCTGGAAATCGTCCATTAAAATCTTTATCAAGTATGTTAAAAGGAAAACAAGGTCGTTTCCGTCAAAACTTACTTGGTAAACGTGTAGATTATTCTGGTCGTTCAGTAATCGTCGTTGGACCAACATTAAAAATGTATGAATGTGGTATTCCTAAAGAAATGGCTTTAGAATTATTTAAACCACATGTAATAAATGGACTTGTTAGTAAAGAAATTGCTTCAAATATTAAAGCAGCTAAAAAAATGATTGAAAATCAAGATCCAAAAGTATGGGATATTGTTGAAGAAAAGATTAAAGAACATCCAGTTCTATTAAACCGTGCTCCAACATTACACCGTTTAGGTATTCAAGCATTCGAACCAAAATTAATCGATGGTCGTGTAATTCGTTTACATCCACTTGTATGTTCAGCATTTAATGCTGACTTCGATGGTGACCAGATGGCTGTTCACTTACCTATAAGTGAAGAAGCTCAAGCTGAAGCTCGTATATTAATGCTTGGTGCTAATAATATTTTAAGTCCAAAAGATGGAAAACCAATCGTAACTCCATCTCAGGATATGGTTTTAGGTAATTACTATATTTCTAAAGAAAAAGCAGGACTTCCAGGTGAAGGTCGTGTATTCAAAGATGATAGTGAAGTATTAATGGCTTATGAAAGAAGAGAAATAACTCTTCACACTCGTATTGCGTTACCTGTAAAATCATTTAAACATAAATTATTCCCAGATAAATATAAAGATTGCTATTTAGTAACTACCCCAGGTAAAATTATTTTCAATGAAGCATTCCCTGATACTTTCCAATACATTAATGATGCATCAGAAGAAAATATTACTAATGTAACACCTGCTAAATACTTCTTAGCTAAGGGAACAAATATAAGAGAAGCAATTGCTGAAATGCCTTTAGTAGAGCCATTTAATAAAGGAGCTTTAGGAAAGTTAATTGCTCAAATATATAAGAGATATCAAACAACAGAAACTTCTGTAATGCTTGATAAAATTAAAAACTTAGGTTTTAAATATTCAACATTATCAGGAATTTCTATTTCAATAGATGATATTCAAGAAAGTAAAATTAAACCAGAAGTAATTAAACGTAGTCAAGAATTAGTTGATCAAGTTAATAAACAATTTAAACGTGGTTTAATTACTAATCAAGAGCGATATGAAAAAGTTATTCAAATTTGGTCAAGTGCTAAAAGTGAAATTTCTAAAGAATTAGGTCAAATGATTAAAGAAAATAAAGATAACTCCGTAGCTATGATGATTGATTCAAAAGCCCGTGGTGATATCGGTTCTTTAACTCAGTTAGTTGGTATGCGTGGTTTGTTCACTAAACCAACTGGTGACTTTATCGAAATCCCAGTACTTTCAAACTTTGCTGAAGGAGTAACTATTTCTGAATTCTTCTTGTCAACACACGGTGCTAGAAAAGGTGCTGTAGATACAGCCTTAAAAACAGCCGATGCCGGATATTTAACGAGACGTCTTGTTGATGTTGTTCAAGATATTATCGTTCGTGAAGAAGATTGTGGCACTGATGATGGTGTTGAAGTAAGAGCTTTTGTTAATGAAAAAGATGGATCAATTGTTGAAAAACTTGAAACTCGTATTTTAGGTCGTTTCACAAGTAAAAAAGTAATTAATCCAACAACAGGAGAAGTAATAGTTCCAGAAAATACATATTTAACAGAACAATTAGTTGATAAAATCATGAAAGCTGGCGTTGAAGCTGTTTCAATTAGAACAGTCTTAACATGTAAGAGTGACCATGGTGTTTGTCAAAAATGTTATGGTCGTAACTTAGCAACAGGTTCTATGGTTGAAGTTGGTGAAGCTGTAGGTATAATGGCAGCTCAATCAATCGGAGAACCAGGAACACAGTTAACAATGCGTAACTTCAATACTGGTGGTGTAGCCGGTGGCGATGATATCACTCAAGGTTTACCACGTGTTGAAGAAGTATTCGAAGCTCGTAATCCAAAAGGAAAAGCTACAATTTCAGAAATCAATGGTGTTGTTACAGCAATTGAAGAAGAAAATGGTAAATTTGTAATAAGTGTTAAAAATGATGTTGAAACTCGTGAACACGTAACTAACTATGGTACTAAACCAGTAGTTAAAATCGGTGACGAAGTTAAAGCAGGAGGACGTTTAACACATGGACCTATTAATCCAAAAGAATTATTAAGTGTTACGGATCCAATAACTGTTCAACAATATATTTTACTTGAAATTCAAAAAGTTTATGGTTCTACTGGTGTAGATATCAATGATAAACACATTGAAGTAATGGCTCGTCGTATGATTAACAAAATTAAAATTGTTAATTCTGGTGATTCATTATTCTTACCAGGAACAATGGTAGATATAAGAGAATTTACTAAAGCAAATACAAGCTTAATTCTTGAAGGCAAAATTCCAGCAACTGGTAACCCAGTATTGCTTGGTATAACTAAGGCTTCATTAGAAACTGATTCATTCTTATCAGCAGCTTCATTCCAAGAAACTACACGTATCTTAACAGATGCGGCTATTCATGGAAAAGTTGATCACTTACAAGGATTAAAAGAAAACGTTATTATTGGTAAACTAATTCCAGCCGGAACTGGTGCTCGTAAATATCGTGATGTAAGTTATACAATGGAAAATGAAATCGTTGATGATGAACCATTAGATGCTTTAGAACAAGAACTAATGGATTAAAGATAACAGACATAAATTATGTCTGTTTTTCTTTATCTAAAGTTGAAAAAAAATAAAATTATGCTATAATGAAAATGGTGATAAAAATGGAAGAATATAGAAGTCATGTTGCAGGTATCGTTAATAAAATATGTGGTTTATATCCAGAAATTGATCATGATGCCTACTTGAATCAAGTTTTAAATATAAAATTAGTTGAAAATGAAGATGTAACTGATAAAAAACCTTTATTTTTTGACCCTATAAGTGGAACAATAAAAGTAAATTCTTTAGAAATAGCAACCGGAAAATATGATTTAGACTATTATATGACAGTAGCTATGCTTATGATGCGTTATCCATATAATAATGAATTAGATGGAATAAGATATGGCTTTAATTCTGGTATTGCTAATAGTTTAGTCGGTAATACCATTTTAGAAACTTCAAATGAATTAGAAAATGGTATTGATATATATGAACCATTACGTGATTGTGTTCAAGACTTAAATAATAAAATAGGAGCTGATGCTACAATTAGATTATGTTCATCAATAACATTAGAAGATTTTGCAACTTATTATAGTGAAATAGGTTTGCAAAGTTTAGAAGAATTTTTAGATCAAACCACTTATTTATTAAAAAATGGTATAAATATAACTGAAAAACAATCAGAAGGACTAGTAACTGATATTAAAAATAGTCAGCCAGCTGTTGAAATTGCTTTAAATCCTGCTAAAAGTTTAGGTTAATAGTTGATTTTAATATTTAAATATTGTATAATTTAGTTAATTTTTAAAGCGATGAAGAGAAGTAGTAATATTTGGAATGTTTAAAGAGAGTCAAAGGTTGGTGGAATTTGATAACAAGATAAATATGAATTCGTCTTGGAGCATTATATTTAAAAAATATAACGATGACGCGTTTTAGTCAAAGAGTAAAAATTAAGGTGGTACCACGAGCAATTCGTCCTTTGGGGATGAATTGCTTTTTTTATAGGAGGAAAAAATGTTAGAAGAAATTAAAAAAATTCAAAATGAATTAGAATCAAAAATATCTAATGTTAAAAATATGGAAGATTTAAATAATCTTAAAACCTATTATTTAGGTAAAAAAGGAGTTGTATCAGCTCTAGGCCCAATGATGGCTAGTTTAGATGCCTTAGAAAAAAAAGAGTGTGGTTTAAAATTAAATGAGTTGAAAAATTCTATAAATGAAGCATTAGAAACAATACGTGTTAAATACGAAAACGAAGAAATGAATAAAAAATTAGAAAGTGAAAAAATCGATGTAACTTTACCAGCAACTAAAATTCGTGTTGGAGCACCTAATCCTTTAGAAAAAATAATTGAAGAAGTTGAAGAATTATTCATTTCTATGGGATATGATGTTGTAGATGGTCCAGAAATTGAAGAAGATCATTACAATTTTGAACTTTTAAATATTCCTAAAGGACATCCTGCTCGTGATGCTCAAGACACTTTCTATATTGAAGATGAAAATGTTTTACTTCGTAGTCAAACTTCACCAGTTCAAGCTCGTACTATGTTAGCAGCACATGGATCGAAACCAATTAGAATGATTTGTCCAGGAAAAACTTATCGTCGTGATAACGATGATGCAACGCATTCTCATCAATTTATGCAAATTGAAGGTTTATTGGTTGATAAAAATGTTAGTTTAAGTGATTTAAAAGGTACTTTTGATGTCGTTGCTAAGCGTTTATTTGGTGAAGATGTTGAAACCCGTTTTAGACCTAGTTATTATCAATTCACTGAACCATCAGTAGAAACAGATATTAGTTGTTTTAATTGCCATGGTAAAGGATGCAATATTTGTAAGAATACTGGATGGATTACAGTTTCAGGAGCCGGTATTGTTCATCCTAATGTTTTAAGAAATTGTGGATATGATCCTGATATTTGGACAGGTTTTGCTTTTGGTTTTGGTGCTGAAAGATTAGCTATGTTAAAATATGGCATTAATGATATACGTACATTCTATATGACAGATTTAAGAGAAGCAAATGCCTTTGAAAGAGAGGAGAGTCACAATGATTAGTTTAGATTGGGTTAAAGATTATATAGATATATCTGATCAAGATTTAAAAGAACTTGCTGTTAAAATTACTAAAGCTGGTATAAACATTGAAAAAGTAATAACTAATCATATTGATAATTTAGTTATAGGTGAAGTGGTAGATTGTGTTGATCACCCAAATAGTGATCACTTACACGTTTGCCAAGTAAATGTTGGTAATGAATTAGTGCAAATTGTATGTGGAGCTAGTAATGTAAGAAAAGGTCTTAAAGTTATCGTTGCTTTACCAGGAGCTGTTTTACCAGGTAATTTTACAATTCAAAAAGGTAAAATTCGTGATGTTGAATCAAATGGTATGCTATGTGCTTTATTCGAGTTAGGTTTAGAAGAAAAAACCGAAGAAAATTATAACAAAGGAATTTGTGAATTACCAAGTGAAGCTAAAGTTGGAATGGATCCTTTAAAATATCTAGGATTAGAAGATACTTTGTATGAACTTGATATTCATAAACACCGCAATAACGATTGTTATTATCACATCGGTTTTGCTTATGAAATCGGGGCTATTTTAAATCGTCCTGTGACATTACCTAATCATGATTTTACTGAAATAAGTGATAACATAAATGAACATTTTAGTTTAAAAGTAGAAACTAGTAAATGTCCTTATTATTTAGCTAAAATGGTAACCGGAGTAGAAATAAAAGAATCTCCAGATTTTATCAAGAAAAGATTAACAAGTGCTGGCATGCGTCCAATTAATAATGTTGTTGATATTTCTAACTATGTTATGCTTGAATATGGTCAACCAATGCACTTCTTTGATTATGATAAATTAGGTAATAAAATTGTTGTAAGAGATGCTTATTCTAATGAAAAAATAATTACTTTAGATAATAAAGAAAGAGTATTAAAAGCATCAGATATTGTTATTACAGATGGAACTAAACCTGTTTGTATAGCAGGAGTTATGGGTGGCTTAAATACTGAAGTAGATCAAACAACTAAAACAATTTTAATTGAAAGTGCGATCTTTGATGCTACAAGTATCCGTTATACAGCTAATAATTTAAATCTAAAAAGTGAAGCTTCTATAAGATATGGTAAAGGATTAAATTATGAATATACCTTAGAAGCCTTGTTAAGAGCTTGTTCATTACTTCAAAAATATGCTAATGCTAAAATTCTTACTGGTATTGTTAAACATGATCAAGTTAATAAAGAGCCAAAGATTGTTAAATTTAAAACTGAAGCTGTTAATAAAATGCTAGGTATTACTATTGATACTAAAGATATGGAAGTAGAGTTAAATCGTCTAGGCTTCCCATATGTATTAAACGCTAATGAATTTACTGTTACGATTCCAGCTCGTCGTTTAGATATTGATCCGAATGTTAATGATATTGCTGAAGAAATTGGTAGACTTTATGGTTATCATAATTTAGTTTCAACTTTACCAAAAGTCGAAATAAAAAAAGGTGAATATGTTGGTGATGTTCGCTTAAGAAAAACAATTTCTAAACGTCTACGTGCTTTAGGATTAAATGAATGCAAAACTTATACTTTAGTTTCTAAAGAAATGGCTGAACGTTTTAAATATGAAAATAAAGAATGTATTTATTTACCAAATCCATTAAGTGCTGATAAAGCTGTAATTAGAACAACTTTAATTCCTTCACTTATGAATGTTTATGAATATAACAAAGCTCGTAAAGTAGAAGATATCTTTTTATATGAAATTGCTAAAACTTATGATGTTAAATACAATGAAGATACTAAAATAGCTGGTCTTGTTTATGGTAATGCTATAAATAATAGTTGGCAAGGTAACTATAAAGCTGACTTCTATTATTTAAAAGGTATTGTTTGCAACTTACTTGAATATTTAGGATTTAAAAATCGTTTTACATTTGTACCTGCAATAATACCTGATTTACATCCAGGGATCAGTGCTCATATTTTATTAGATAATGAAGAAATTGGTATTATCGGTCGTATTAATCCTAATTTAGTTAAAGAAGAAGTTTATGTTTTTGAATTATCAATGAATAAACTTTTAAAACCTGTAAAACCAATAAAATACAAACCTTCAAGTAAATATCCAAGTATTATTAAAGATATGGCCTTTATTTTAGATAAAAACATTTTAAATCAAGATGTAATTAATACTATAAGAACTAATGGTGGCAGATATTTAACTGATATTAAAGTCTTTGATTTATATCAAGGTGATAAAATTAGTTTAGATAAAAAATCAATTGCTTATTCATTAACATTTAATAGTAATGAATCAACATTAAGTGATGAAGAAGTAACTACTATTTTTAATAAAATAATTGCTGCGGTTACTGATAAATTTAATGCCATTTTAAGAGATAAATAATTTTATCTCTTTTTTGGTATAAAGAAATAAATTATTCATAGTATTAACTAGAATAAGGGTGAATAAATGAAAAAAATAATTTTATGGTTGTTAGTTTTAATTCCTTGTTTCATTAAAGCTGATGGAGTTACTTATGAAGCAAGTATAGGTGACAATTATTATTCAACGCTTGAAGAAGCTTATGAAGCAGCTAAAACCGATGATGTAATTGTACTAAGAAGTAATGTTTCTTTAGAAAAAACATTAGTTGTTTCTAAAAAAATTGTTATTAATATGAATGGTAAAAACATTCAAGCTAAACAAGAAGTTTTAAGTGTAAAAAATGGTAATTTAAAACTTACAGGAAAAGGAACAATTTTAGAAACAACACCTACACTTTATGGAATTTTACTTAGAGGTTCAAAAAGTGTAAACGATACTGATTACTCTATAGTTGAAGTAGGAAAAGATGTAACAGTAAAAGCGTGGGCTCCAATTTTTATTGATCACTATGATGCTGATAATAAAGTTTCTTATGGAGTTAAGGCCTTAATATATGGTAATCTTATTGGAACAGATAATCAAAGTGATAGCAGTGGTCCAGGTGTTTATATTAATGGCGACGTGAAAAATAAAACTAATTATCCTCAAGTTACACTTTATGATGGAGCTAGTATAACTGCAACCGGTCCGGGAATATATCAAGCTGGTTATGCTAAAACAATTGTTAATAAAGCAACTATTACAGGAATCGAATCAGGAATTGCTATTAAGTCTGGAATTCTAAATTTATTAGGTGCAACAATTAATGCAACAGGTGCTAAAAAAGATCCTGTAGCTGCCAGTGGATCTGTAAATCCAACCGGGGCTGTTTTACAAATTGAATCTAATAAAGCTTATGCTGGTGATATGGAAATTACAATTGATGGTGGCACATATACTAGTAAAAATTCTTATGTAGTTGTTGAATATTTAGCTGAGGGAACTGATCAAACTCAAGTAAAAAGTTTTGAAATAAAATCAGGAAAATTCACATCAGGCAGTGGCGTACCTATATTTTTACTATCAAGTTCTTTTAAAGAAAAATTTGGTAAATTTATAAAAGGTGGCGAATTTTCAGAAGATGTTAATGATTATAAAACTGTAAGTAAAGAATATGATATTGATATAGAAGAAGAAAAGAAAAGTCCATTTGGAATTATAATTGTAATAGTAGTTTTACTTGTAGCTGGTTATTTTGGTTATAAATATTATTTAAAAAATTATAAAAAATATTAATATATTATAAAACTCATAATTATTAAATAATTATGGGTTTTTCTTTGTGAACAAATCTATAATTTAGTTAATATTATCTCAATAATAAGATATGATATTGAAAATAATTAACTTTTAATTGACTTTATTATATTGATTATTATAAAATTATAAAGAAATTGCAAACTTTTATAATTTTAAAGGAGAGTAAAATGCGTGAAGAATTAGAATATTTAGACTATACAATTGATAAATATAATGAAGTAATTGATGATTCTAAGTTAAAACTTAATAACCTAAGAGAATTATATAAACACAATTATGAAGCTATGTTAGAAGAAAAATTTAGATTAGAATCAGAGATTAATTCTATTGAAAAAGCTAAATCAAATCCTTATTTTGCTAGAATTGATTTTAAAAGTAAAAATTTTCTTGATAAATGTTATATTGGTAAAAAAGGTGTAACTGATTATGATAATAATGTTATTACTGTAGATTGGAGAGCACCTATTTCATCTTTGTATTATGATTCTAATGTTGGTGAGTGTAAATATATAGCTCCTGAAGGAATTATAGAAGGAATTTTGTTGTTAAAAAGACAATATACTATTGAAAAAGGAAAATTAATCAATTTTAATGATGTCGACACTGTAAGCAATGATGAACTGCTAAAACCATATTTAAGTGTTTCGGCTGATAACAGACTTAAAAATATAGTATCAACAATTCAAAGTGAACAAAACCAAATAATAAGAGAAGATATGTATAAAAATTTAGTTATCCAAGGAGTAGCAGGATCGGGAAAAACAACAGTTGCACTTCATAGAATAGCCTACCTAGTTTATAATAATCGTGAATTATTTAAATCAAGTGATTATATGGTAATAGGGCCAAATAAATTTTTTGTTAGTTATATTTCTAATATATTACCGGATTTAGACGTTAATGGGGTAACTCAAAATACTTTAGATGAACTTTTTTTAACATACATGAAAGAAGACTTCAAGATAAATAATTCCCTTGATATTATAAAGGATACAGATGAAGTATCATATTATAAAGTATCTATGAATATGAAAAAAGATATAGATGATTACTTTGAACAATTAGAAATATTACCTAATGAAGACTTTATTGTCGATAAAATAAAAGTATTAGATAAAAATTATATTAAAACAATTTATGAAGAAATAAATAAGAATATTTTTAAAAATATTAAATCAAGAATAAATAGATTAATCTTATTGTTAGAAAAAGATATAGATGATAATTTTTCTAATATATCAAAAAAATATATAAATAACGAAATAATTCATAAAAATATAGAAAATTTTAAAAGTAATATTAATAATTATTTAAAGAAGTATTTTGTTATTTTGAATAAAAAACCCAAATCAATATATATGGATATATTAAAAAATAAAGGAATTGATTGTTCTTATTTAAATAAAAACCAAATAAATATCGAAGATATACCAGCATTAATGTATATAAAATATAAATTATCCGGTAGTAATGATTTTGATAATTATAGACATATTGTAATTGATGAGGCCCAAGATTATGGTGAATTCACTTTTTATTTATTAAACAAATTATTTAAAAATGCTAGTTTTAGTATTTATGGAGATCTTGCTCAAAGTTTGTATTCTTATAGAAGTATTGATAATTGGGAATGTTTAGAAAAAATCTTTAATAATTTTCAAATATTAAAACTGAACAAAAGTTATCGTACAACGATAGAGATAATGGAAGAAGCCAATAAAATAAATGAATTGTTAAACTTAGATAAAGCAATTCCTGTTATAAGACATGGAAAAGAAGTGTCTTACACCAATAAAGAAATATTAGATTTAATAAATGAAATTAAAAGTAGATATAAAACAATTGCAATTATAACTAAGACTCAAGAAGAAGCTAATAATTTGTATGGAAAGTTAAAAGAAAAAATTAAAATTAATTTAATTAATTCTAGTAATTTAAACTATGATAGTGATCTAAATATATTGCCTAGTTATTTATCTAAAGGACTAGAGTTTGATTCTGTAATAATAGTAGGAGAAAATGGTTTTGATAAAAATAATAAACTAGAAATGAAATTATTGTATGTTTCCATGACTAGAGCTCTTCATGAATTGTATATAAAAAAAGAAATCGTTTAATATTAAAGTTTTACTTGAATATTTTTCTGATTTCTTTTTTATTGTAAATAGTTACAATTTATCTTGCATCAAGAACAAATGTTTGATATAATTTTTTTGTTGAAAATTACCTTTTTGGGGTATAATATGTGTGGTGAATTTTTATGGATCAAATTATTGTAAAAGGTGCTAGAGAAAACAATTTAAAAAATATTGATATAACTCTACCAAAAAATAAATTAATAGTAATGACTGGAGTATCAGGAAGTGGTAAAAGTAGTTTAGCTTTTGATACTATCTATGCTGAAGGTCAAAGAAGATATGTTGAGTCTTTAAGTAGTTATGCTCGTCAATTTTTAGGCGGTTCTGAAAAACCGGATGTTGATTCTATTGAGGGATTAAGTCCAGCTATAAGTATTGATCAAAAAACTACTAGTAAAAATCCTCGAAGTACGGTTGGTACAGTAACCGAAATATATGATTATTTCCGTCTTTTATATGCTAGAATTGGTATTCCATATTGTCCAAAACATCATATTCCAATATCAAGTCAAAGTGTTGAAGAAATGACTAATCAGATTTTAAATTTGGATGAGGGAACAAAAATTAAGATTTTGGCACCAGTAATTTATGGTGAAAAGGGTACTCATAAGGATTTAATTGAAGCTTTAAGACATGATGGTTATGTTAGAATTATTGCTGATGATGTCGAATATGATTTAACCGAAGATATTAATTTAGAAAAAAATAAAAAACATAATATTTTAGTTGTGGTAGATCGCTTAATCATTAAGGAAGGCGTTAGATCGCGCTTATATGAAGCAATTGAACTAGCATCTAATATTGCTCATGGTAAAGTTGTTGTTTTACCAGTTGGTGGCGAAGAGATTGTTATGAGTGAGAAGTATGCTTGTCCCCATTGTGATTTTTCTCTTCCAGAATTAGAACCAAGAATGTTTTCGTTTAATGCACCTTATGGAGCTTGTCCTGAATGTAAAGGTCTTGGGTTAAAGCAAAAAATTGATGAATATTTAGTAATACCTGATAGAAGTTTGAGTATTTTAGAAGGTGGTATTAAAGCTATTAATTTAGATGATAGTTCTAACATTATTTATACGCAAATTGAAACTGTTTGTAAGAAATTTGCGATTGATATGCATGCTCCTATTAAAGATATTCCTCGTGAAAAGTTAGATATTTTATTATATGGAACCAATGAATTAATTGACTTTAAATATGTGAGTAAAAATGGTAATGTTCGTTTTAATAAAGATACTTATGAAGGTATTATTACTAATTTGGAACGTCGTTATATTGAAACAAAAAGTTCTTGGATTCGTGAATGGATTGAACATTATTTAGTAGAAATGGAATGTCCAAAATGTCATGGATCACGTTTACAAGATGCAGTTTTATCTGTTTTAGTAGGGAATAAGAACATTTATGAATTAACATGTATGTCTATAAAAGATATTTATGCTTATTTAAATAAACTTAAACTAACTAAAGAACAAGCAGCTATTTCAAATTTAATTATTAAAGAAATTAATTCACGTTTAGAGTTCTTAATAAATGTTGGATTAGAGTATTTAACATTAAGTCGTTCGGCAGCAACTTTATCTGGTGGTGAAGCTCAACGTATTCGTCTTGCTACGCAGATTGGTTCTAAATTAAGTGGTGTTTTATATGTTTTAGATGAACCAAGTATTGGTCTTCATCAAAGAGATAATCAACGATTAATTAATTCTTTACTTGAAATGCGTGATTTAGGAAATACCTTAATTGTTGTTGAACATGATACTGATACCATGAAAGCTTGTGATTACTTAGTAGATATTGGTCCTGGAGCGGGAATTCATGGTGGTAATGTTGTTGCTGCTGGTACACCTTTAGAAGTAATGAATTGTAAAGAAAGTATAACTGGAGATTACTTAAGTGGACGTAGAAAAATTGAAGTTCCTTTAACTAGAAGAAAAGGGAATGGTAAATTTTTAGAAATTAAAGGTGCTCGTGAAAACAATCTAAAAAATGTAAATGTTAAATTTCCTTTGGGTAAATTTGTATGTGTAACTGGGGTATCAGGAAGTGGTAAAAGTAGTTTAATAAATGAGATTTTATATAAATCTTTAGCTGCTAATTTATATCGTTCTAAAGAAAAACCTGGTAAATGTAAAGAAATAAAGGGTTTAGAAAATATTGATAAAGTTGTTAATATTTCTCAAGATCCAATTGGTCGAACTCCACGTAGTAATCCGGCAACATATACAAGTGTTTTTGATGATATTCGTGATGTTTTTGTTGAAACTAAAGAAGCTAAAATAAGAGCTTATGATAAATCAAGATTTTCTTTTAATGTTCGTGGTGGACGTTGTGAAGCTTGCATGGGTGATGGTGTTAAAAAAATAGAAATGCATTTTTTACCAGACGTTTATGTTCCTTGTGAAGTTTGCCATGGAACACGTTATAATCATGAAACTTTAGAAATAAAATATAAAGGTAAAAATATATATGATGTTTTAGAGATGCAAGTTGAAGAAGCTTATAATTTCTTCGAAAATGTTCCAAAAGTAAAAAATAAATTAAAGATGTTAATGGATGTAGGTTTATCATATGTTAAACTTGGTCAAAGTGCTCCAACCTTATCAGGTGGTGAGGCTGCTCGTGTGAAACTTGCGAAAGAATTGCAAAAGAAACCTACTGGTAAAAGTGTATTTATTCTTGATGAACCATCAACCGGATTACATTCTGAAGATATTAAAAAATTATTAACGATTTTAAATCGTATTGTTGATAATGGTGATACCGTTATAGTTATTGAACACAATTTAGACATTATAAAAGTTGCTGATTATATTATTGATCTTGGCCCTGAAGGTGGCGATGGTGGTGGTAAAATAATTGCTACTGGAACACCTGAAGAAATAGTAAAAGTTTCGGAAAGCTATACTGGTCAATTCTTAAAACCTTATTTAGAAGAAAAATAAAATTTTCTTCTTTTTTTTAGTATTTGTTTAGTATTAATATAACTAAAGTAAGAATTACCGACTTAATAGTAGTACATTTTCTATGATTTTTTATAAAGCAAATTGAAATTTTGATCTTTTTTCTTATTTTGTTATAATAATAATGGTGATAACATGGATTACATATTAGAAAGAAAAATGCCAAAATTAACAAAAAAAGCTATAACTTTAATTGGAAATGATCAATCAAAATTTAATAATGTTGATAAAAATTCTCCCTTTAATAGCTATTCTGCTTCATATGTTTTTACAACTGAAAATATCAATGCTTACTATGATCGTCTTGATTTAAAAGATAAGAGTATTTTAACTGTTGTTGGTTCTGGTGATCATATTTTAAATGCTATTTTAAGAGGAGCTAAAAAAATAGATGCTTTTGATATAAGTGGTTATGCTATTTTATTTTATTATTTAAAAGAAGCGGCAGTTAAAAGTTTTACTTATGAAGAATTTATTGAATTTTTCTTAGGTAAAAATGCTTTTAATCGTAGTGCATATTTAAAACTTCGATCTAACTTAAATCAAGAAGTAGTTGATTATTATGATACACTTTTTAATATAAGTCCAACCGGTCTTTTAGAATCTCCTCTTTTTAGAGAAGTTCCTCCTAGTTTTATTCAAGATCCTTTAAAAAAAGCTAATATTATAGCGGGTGTTTCTTCTTATTTACAACCAGAAAATTATGCTAAATTACAAGAAAAAATCTATAATTGTCAAGTAAATTTATTCCTTCGTGATATTAAAGAATTTGGTATTTTTGCTGATAAATATGATTATATTTTCTTTTCTAATATAATAGAATATAGAGGTTTTGATGAATTAGGCGAATATAGAAAATTAATGGAAGAATACATCAATAAATTAAATATAATGGGGGAAATAAAAATAGGTTATTTATATTTAGCTAATCACAGTTTGAATTTAAAAAAATATGTTGATATTTTTAATGGTGATTACACTTATGAAAATGTACCATCAGCATATCAAACGGTCATGACACCTGGATGTGTAGTTAATGATGATTTAATAATAGGGTATAAGAAAAAGGCTTAATTAGCCTTTTTTTTGGTATAAACATAACTACAAATAAGTGATGTAATGGGAGCAGTAAGTAAAATTGATGTACTACCAATTAATCCTTCTAAAAGTTCAACAATTACTAATTCTTTATTGAATACTTCGCCTAAAGAAGTAGAGTAAGTTAAAATAAGCAAAGTTGTTGAAAGTGATTTCCCGATGAAAGCTAAAACTAAGGTATTGGCCATGGTCCCCATAATATCACGTCCAATATTTAAACCACTTTTGAATATTTCTTTAAAAGTTATATCAGGTTTATGTCTTTTTATTTCAAATAAAGATGAAGAAATATCCATACTAACATCCATGACTGCTCCCATGGAACTAATAGTAATTGCTGCAAAAATAATTCCTCGCAAATCAATCTTAACATCTAACATTTGTAAATATAATTCCTCTTCACAAGTAACGCCTGTTAAAAATAAGAATTGATCCATAATGATAAATATTAAACCGGCTAAAATAACACCAAATGAACAACCTAAAATCGTTGTTAAAGTTTTTTTACTGATACCGTTAATAAATACTAAAGTCATTATAATAACATAAATGCAAGTAATAATAGCTGTTAAATAAATATTCATTCCTTTTAAAACAGAAGGAACAAAAAACATAAAAACAGCTAAACAAGTAAATAATAGAGATATTAAAGTATTAACTCCTTTAATTCCACCTAAAACAATTATTAGTGTAAAAAATATTACAGCTAAAACGATGATTTTATTAATACGTGCATAATCACCAAAATTGTATTCACCATTTACTTCGTAAATAAAAATTTTGTCATTTTTTTGAACTTCTTTAGATGTTGATGAAAAATTATCAATTGTTTGAGTAGCCGTGATTTCTTTGCCATCTTTTAATTTGGCTTTAAAAGTTATATTGTAAGTAATTTGCTTTTCACCATCAACTTCAAAACTTTCTTCACTTTTATCAAGAACTTCTATGACAGTAGCTTCTTTAGCACTGCCTTCACCATTTAGATTAATAAATTTATTCCGGGTTACTTTGTAACCAACAAATAAAAGTACAATAGAAAGGGTAAAATTTATAACCCAGACAATAACATTTTTCTGTTTAAAAAAATTAATTATTTTTTTCATTTAACCACCAATTTAATTTTAACACTTTTACTTCCTTTTGTTTACATTTTTTTAAAATTTCTTTATAATACCTTTAGGTGATGTTTGTGTCTAGAATAAGAGTAATGGATGAGTTACTTGCTAATAAAATAGCAGCTGGCGAAGTTGTTGAAAAATGTGCATCAGTAGTTAAAGAATTAGTTGAAAATAGTATTGATGCAGGTGCTACTGAAATAAAAGTTGATTTAAAAGAAGCGGGAACTAAAGAAATAAAAGTAACCGATAATGGTATAGGAATGGATCGTACGGACGCGGTTAAGGCTTTTTATCGTCATGCAACTTCTAAAATTATTGAAGAAGAAGATTTATATCACATTAATACTTTAGGATTTCGTGGTGAAGCTTTAGCATCTATCGCGAGTGTTAGTAAAGTTGATCTTCGAACTTGTTCTGATGAAGTTGGAACTCACGTTGTAATAAATGGTGGTAAATTAGAAGTGGAAGAACCAAGTGGATCTAGAAAAGGAACAACCATTGCTGTTTCTGATCTTTTTTATAATACTCCTGCTCGTTTAAAACATTTAAAAAGTTTAAATTCAGAACTTGCTAATATAACTGATTTTATGAATAAAATTGCTTTATCACATCCTACTATAAAATTTATATTAACTAATAATAACAACACTATATTAAATACCAGTGGTGATGGTAATCTTTTAAAAGTAATCGGGAATGTCTATGGGATGAATACTGTTAAATTAATGGAAGAAGTAAAAGGCGAAAATAATGACTATGAAATATATGGTTATATTTCTAAACCTGAATTAACAAGAGGAAATAGAAATGCTATTGTTACTATTGTTAATGGTCGTGTTGTAAAAAATCAAGAATTAAATCGTACTATTGATAATGCTTATAGTGCCTATAAACACGAAACTAGATATCCCATTGTAACCTTAGAAATTGAACTTGATCCTAGTTTAGTTGATGTAAATATTCATCCGACTAAAATGGATATTAAGTTTAGTAAAATGGAAGAACTATTATCATTAGTTTCTAACATTATTAAAGAAAAACTATCTTCTTTAGTATTAATTCCTGAAGTAAGAGAAGAAACACCTTATGAAAAAACGGAAGAAAAAAAGAATTATGAAGAAATGGTTTTAACAATAAATCAAATGTTTTCTGATTCAAAAAAAGAAAATTTATTGAATAAAGAAAGCTTAAAAGAAAATATTCCTAAAGAAACTGAAAAATCAGTACCAATAAAGGAAGAAAAGAAAGAACTACCTGAACTTTATGTAGTGGGTGTTATTCATGGAACTTATATTGTTTGTCAAAATGACTTGGGAATGTATTTGATAGATCAACATGCTGCTAAAGAAAGAATCAATTATGAAAAATTCAGATATGAGCTTGGTCATCCAACTAAAAATATGATTGCACCTATTTTCCCATATGTTATTGAATTATCTACTAATGAAGCTTTAATTCTGAAAGAAAATATAGAGCATTTAAGAGATATTGGCTTTGATGCTTCAGAAATAGGAATTAATTCAATTGTTATTAAAGCGCATCCAACATGGCTTACTAAAGGTTACGAGGAAGAGCAAACTCGAAGTATTGTTGAATTAATTCTTGAATGTGCTAAAGATTTTGATATTGCTAAATTCCGTGAAAAAGCGGCAGCAATGTTAAGTTGTAAACATGCTATAAAAGCTAATGAAGCTGTTTCTTTAGAAGAATTAACCAATTTAATTAATGATTTGAGAAAGTGTAATAATCCTTATAATTGCCCTCATGGTCGTCCAACAATTATCTTTTATTCTACTTATGAAATTGAAAAACAGTTTAAAAGAACTGGTTTTAATTAATTGACATGAGTATTTTCATATGTTAGTATAAAAAGCAAACATACTAGGAGGTATTATTTATGGACAGATATTCTTTTTGTGTTTTAAAAAGGGGAGCTAAAAAATTTACAATATCTAAAAATAAACATAGTTTAGCATTTCTTGATTATTTTGCAATGCAATTTAAGAATAAAAAGGATTTAATACAATTTCTTAGTGGTAGACCTAACGCTTATGAAGATATTGCTATTTCTTACGTTAGCAATGGTAAAAATAAAATTATTCCTATATATTTTGATGCTATTCAACTAGAAGAAATAGTTAAAGAAATGGTTCAAGTTCCTTTTGAAGTAACTGATCATTTCCAATTTTTAGCTTTAGCTTATAAAAAAGTTATTAAACCAACTATTATAAATGAGGTTCCGGATCTAAAAGTTGTTTCAAGATTATTAAGTCAAATAAAAAGAGATAATTTGGTTCAAATAGCTTCAACGAGTGGATATTTACATAAAAGAGCTCAAGATTTTTATGATAACTTTGATTATGATTTGTTTGATCAAGAAATTAAAAAAAGCTATTTATCTATAAGAAAAATATACACATTTTTAAGAAACAACGGAATAATTAAAGGTGAATCACGTGAAAAGCCGATGTTTATAAATACTTTGCAAGATTATAATAATAAAACTCTTTCTTTAGAAGATTATAGTAATAAAGAATATGATATTTTATTAAAAATGCTTCAAGAATTAATTCAAAAAGAAGAACAAAATGAAATTGCCGAATTATTAAAAAATAATTCAATTGATATGGTAATTTGCCGTATTCAAGAAGAATTGATAATGTCTTTTAAAAAAATACATGATCAAAAATTAGCTAGAAAAATATTAGAAATAATTTCTCTTATTCAGTATCGCGAATATATTTTAAATAAATTGGTTGCTGGTGATTATGATTCGTTTATGAAAGTTTCTGATCAAATAGAAATTGAGAAAATTCAACAATTTGTTAAAAAATTAAAAAAAGACAAGACTTTTATTGACAAATAAAGTCTTTTTTTTTATTATTAGATCGAGATGATAATATGTTACCAAATGATTATTTATTAAGAATGAAAGAAATTCTAAAAGATGAATATCCATTATATTTAAAAACGTTTGATGAACCTAATGTTAAAGCGATTAAAGTTAACACTAATAAAATTACAGTTGATGAATTTGTAAAAATATGTCCTTTTTCATTAGAAAAAATTCCTTATACTGCTGATTCATTTTATGTTACAGAACCAAGCTTAGGAAATCATCCTTTTCATCATGCAGGTTTATTTTATATGCAAGATCCTGCAGCGATGATTCCTGCTAATATTCTAGAAATAAAACCTAATTGGTTTGTTTTAGATATGTGTGCTGCTCCCGGTGGGAAAAGTATTGGTATTGCTTCTAAACTAACTAATGGTGTTTTGATAAGCAATGAAATAAACTATAATCGTAGTAAAATTTTATATAGTAATATTGAAAGAATGGGTTTAAAAAATACGATCATTTTAAATAATGATTCTTATAAATTAAAAGAGAAGTTTAAGAATGCTTTTGACCTTATTTTTTTAGATGCTCCTTGTAGTGGTGAAGGTATGTTTAGAAAAGATAAGATGGCGATCAAAGATTGGAGTTTAAATAAAGTAAAAGAATGTTCTTTATTGCAAAAAGAATTATTAAAAAATGCTGATTTTATGTTAAAAGAAGGGGGAATAATTGTTTATTCTACGTGTACTTATTCTTTAGAAGAAAATGAATATCAAATAACTAATTTTTTAAACAATTTTGATTATAAAGTATTAGATGTTAATCCGCGAATAAAACCTTATGTTAAAGAAGGCTTCTTAAATGAATCTATAAATAAAGAATTAAAAAAAGCAGTTAGATTTTATCCACATATTGCTAAAGGTGAAGGTCAGTTTGCTGTTATTTTAAAAAAGAAAGGTAATTTAAAACATAATGAATTTAATTTTAAAACCAATGATTTAATTGATAATTATATAAAAAATGATGTTTCAATTAAATTAAATGCTAAAATGTTTCATAATTGTTTTTACAATAGTTTAGACATTAATTTAGATGGTTTAAAAATTATATCAAGTGGTGTTGATCTAGGAGAAGTAAAAAATAATCGTTTTATTTATCACCATTATTTTGTAACAGCATATGGAAAATATTTTCAAAATAAGTTAGATCTTGATTTAAATGATCCTCGCTTAATAATGTATTTAAAAGGGTATGAAATAACTGATGAAACAGTTAATAATGGCTATGGTGTTATATGTGTATATGGTTATCCTTTGGGCTTATTTAAAGCTAGTAATGGTATTTTGAAAAACCACTATCCGAAAGGACTTCGTATTAATGGATGATGAAATAAAAGAGTTTTTAGATTATTTAGAATTTGAAAAAAAGTTTTCTTTATATACTGTTGATAATTATGATAAAGATATCACTGAATTTAAAGAATATTTAGTTATGAATAATATTAACAGCTTTAAAAAAGTTGATTATAGTTTAGTAAGAAAATATTTAGTTTTTTTGTATGAAAAAAAATATAAAAATACAACTATTTGTCGACATATAAGTAGTTTGAGAAGTTTTTATAAATATTTGCTAGGTAATAAGTTAATAAATGAAAATCCTATGGAATTAATATCATTACCTAAAAAAGAACAAAGATTACCTAATTTTCTTTATTATAATGATTTAGAAAAATTACTTGAAACACCTGATCAAGCAACTAGTATAGGTTTAAGAGATAAATTGATTTTTGAAATTCTTTATTCAACAGGGGTACGTGTAAGTGAACTTGTTAATATTAAAGTAAAAGATATTGATTTTGAAAATAAATCGATTCGCATTTTTGGTAAAGGTAAAAAAGAAAGAATTGTTCTTTTTGGTGATCAGGCATTAAAACTAATAAATATATACTTAGACCAAAGAGGTTTTTCTAGTGAATATTTAATTTTAAATAATCGTGGTAATAAAATAACAACTAGAGGTGTTGATTTAATAATTCATAAAAATAGTTTAAAAAGTGGGCTTAAAAATAAAATTACTCCACATACAATGCGTCATACATTTGCAACGCATATGTTAAATGATGGTGCTAATTTGCTAACAGTTCAAGAATTACTTGGTCATGAAAATTTAAAAACAACTCAGGTATATACACATGTATCTAATGAACGTTTAAGAAATGTTTATTTAAATGCTCATCCTCGAGCTAGAAAGAAGTGAAAATGTGAAGAAATTGTATTTTAAATATGGAAAAGGTAAGACTGCTGATCTTTGTCAGACAGCTTATAATTATCGTGAAGGTGGAGCTAAAGTTGTTGTTATGAATGCTTTTCATGATGAAGAAATTGAATCACATATAACAATAAATGGTAAGAAGATTTTGACTTTAAAACCTAATGGGCTTGTTAATGATAATTTGTTTGCTCAAGGATTTGGTTTTAAAGAGCAAGGAGTAGATGCTGTTCTTGTTGATAATGCTCATATGCTTACTGAAAATCAAGTTGAACAACTTTTCTATTTATGTAAGATTTTTGATATTACTGTTATAGCTTATGGTAATCGTGCTAACGAGAATAATGAAGCTTATAAAGCGAGTATGCGTTTAATGGAACTTGCTAATGAAATTGAGCCGGTAGATGGTTTTCCTTCATTTGCGTATCGCTCTAATTTACAGTTCTACTATGGAGCTATGAATTCTAGTAAAACAGCTAAACTTTTATATAAAGCTTTTGATCTTGAAAGACAAGGTTTGAAAGTAATTACAATTAAACCTAGTATTGATCGATCAGTTGATCTAATTAAATCAAGAATAGGATTAGAAAGAAAAGCGGATATTGTTTTAAAAGTTGAAGATCGTCTTTATGGTGAAAGGGTTTATATGCTAAGAGATCATATAAATTATATTTTAGTTGATGAAGCTCAGTTTTTAAGTCGTGTTCAAATTGATGATTTAAAAAAAATTAATCATGATTTTAATATTCCTGTTGGTTGTTATGGCTTAAAATCTGACTTTTTAACTCATCATTTTGCTGGTAGTGGTCGTTTATTAATTGTTGCTGATGAATTAAAGAAAATGCCTACTGTTTGTAATTGTAAAGATCGTACTGGAGCTTCATTTAATGCTAGAAAATATATAGGTGGTGGCTATATAGCTGAAGGTCCTCAAGTGGCTGTTGATGATGGTAAACAAATTGAATACGTTTCTTTATGCGATAAGTGTTATTTAGAACATGTTTTAAACGTTCCAGTTAATGAACCAGTCAAAGTTTTAAAGTATTTGGTTAGTAAAAATATTATTAGATAATATGGTAAAATTGTTGTCTAAGTTTTTTATAAATGTTATAATATAATAGTTTAAAGGAGGAAATATATGGAAAAGAAAAAGTACGTTTACCTTTTTAGTGAAGGTGATGCTACAATGAGAAACCTTCTTGGTGGTAAGGGTGCTAATCTTGCTGAAATGACAAGATTAGGTATGCCTGTACCTCAAGGTTTCACTATTACAACTGAAGCATGTACTAAATATTATGAAGATGGAAAACAAATTAATGATGAAATCCAAGCTGAAATATTTGAATACATTGCTAAAATGGAAGAAATCACTGGTAAAAAATTTGGTGATAAAGAAAACCCATTGTTGGTTTCTGTAAGATCTGGTGCAAGAGCTTCTATGCCAGGTATGATGGATACTATTCTTAACTTAGGTTTAAACGAAGAAGTTGTTGAAACATTAGCTAAGAAAAGTGGAAATCCTCGTTGGGCATGGGATTGCTATCGTCGTTTTATTCAAATGTACTCAGATGTTGTTATGGAAGTTGGTAAAAAATACTTTGAACAACTAATCGATAAGATGAAAGAAGAAAAGGGCGTTAAATTAGATGTAGAATTAACTGCTGAAGATTTAAAGGAACTTGCTAATGAGTTTAAAGCTGAATATAAATCTAAAATTGGTGAAGATTTCCCAACTGATCCAACAGAACAATTAATGGGTGCAATAAAAGCTGTATTCCGTTCTTGGGATAATCCACGTGCCAATGTTTATCGTCGTGATAACGATATTCCATATTCATGGGGAACTGCTGTAAATGTTCAAATGATGGCATTTGGTAACATGGGTGAAACTAGTGGTACTGGAGTTGCCTTTACACGTGATCCAGCAACTGGTGAAAAACACTTAATGGGTGAATTCTTAATGAATGCTCAAGGTGAAGATGTTGTAGCTGGTGTTAGAACACCACAACCAATTTCTCATTTAGCTGACGTAATGCCAGAAGTTTATGAACAATTCTGTGAAATTTGTAAGACTTTAGAAAATCATTATCATGATATGCAAGATATGGAGTTTACTATTGAAGATAGAAAACTTTACATGTTACAAACAAGAAATGGTAAAAGAACAGCTAAGGCTGCTTTAAAAATTGCTTGTGATCTTGTAGATGAAGGAATGATTACTGATAAAGAAGCTGTAATGATGATCGATCCACGTAACTTGGATACATTATTACATCCTCAATTTGATACAGCTGCTTTAAAGAAAGCAACTCCACTTGCTAAAGCATTAGCTGCATCTCCAGGAGCTGCTTGTGGTAAAGTTGTATTTACTGCTGAAGACGCTAAGGAATGGGCTGCTCGTAAAGAGAAAGTAGTTTTAGTAAGATTAGAAACTTCTCCAGAAGATATTGAAGGTATGAAAGCCGCTCAAGGAATTTTAACTGTTCGTGGTGGTATGACTAGCCATGCTGCTGTTGTAGCTCGTGGTATGGGTACTTGCTGTGTATCAGGATGTTCTGAAATCGTAATGGATGAAGAAGGTAAGAAATTTACTTTAGCTGGTAAAACATTTGTTGAAGGATCAGAAATTTCAATTGATGGTTCAACAGGTTGCGTTTATGAAGGAATTATTCCAACAGTAGATGCTACAATTACTGGTGAATTTGGTCGTATTATGGAATGGGCTGATAAGTATCGTGTACTTAAAGTTCGTACTAATGCAGATACTCCAAAAGATGCACTTAAAGCTCGTGAATTAGGTGCTGAAGGTATTGGTCTATGCCGTACAGAACACATGTTCTTTGCTGAAGATAGAATTGCTGCTATTAGAGAAATGATTTGCTCTGATACTGTAGAAGAAAGAGAAGCAGCATTAGCTAAGATTGAACCAATGCAACAAGGGGATTTCGAGAAATTATATGAAGCTATGGATGGTTATGGTGTAACAATTCGTTACTTAGATCCACCACTTCATGAATTTGTTCCAACTGAAGAAAAAGATATTGAAGCTTTAGCTAAAACTCAAGGCAAAACAGTTGCTGAAATTAAAGCAATTATTGCTTCACTTCATGAATTCAACCCAATGATGGGACACAGAGGTTGCCGTTTAGCAGTAACATTCCCAGAAATTGCAAGAATGCAAACAAGAGCAGTTATTAAAGCTGCAATTAATGTTTCAAAACGTAAAGGAACTAATATCGTTCCAGAAATCATGATTCCATTAGTAGGCGAAGTTAAAGAACTTAAATATGTAAAAGATGTTGTATGTGAAACTGCAGATCAAGTTATTAAAGAAGCTAACTTCCCACTTGAATATCATGTTGGAACTATGATTGAAATTCCAAGAGCTGCATTAACAGCAGATGATATAGCTAAAGAAGCTGAATTCTTCTCATTTGGAACAAATGATTTAACACAAATGACATTTGGTTTCTCAAGAGACGATGCTGGTAAATTCTTAGGTGCTTACTATGATAAGAAGATCTACGAAAATGATCCATTTGCAAAATTAGATCAAGTTGGAGTAGGTAAATTAGTAAAAATGGCTGTTGAATTAGGTAGACAAACAAGACCTGATATTAAATTAGGTATTTGTGGTGAACATGGTGGCGATCCATCAACTGTAGAGTTCTGCCATAGAGTAGGTTTAACTTACGTTTCTTGTAGTCCATTTAGAGTACCTATTGCTCGTTTAGCTGCTGCACAGGCTGCAATTAAAAACGCATAATTATACTTTAAATTGAAAATGAATTAAAGATTGGAATTATATTTCAATCTTTTTCATATGATAAAAATGATTTAAGAGTTATTAATTGAAACAATATTAAAAAAAATAACTTGTCAAAAAGAAGAAAGTATGATATATTTTATAACGAGTTAAGAAATTAACTCATGATTTAAATATTTTATATGGAAAAAGTCCTATAAATAATTGTAAGAAATGAAATCTTATGATTTATGTGCACACTTAAATTATTGTGTGAAAAGAAATTGTTGATTATAGGAGGTTTCATATGAAAGAAAGTTGTAAAGACTATTTAAATCATAATAAATCAAAGAATTTTAATGAAACTCTTTTCAACTTCATAGATGAAAAGGGAATTAAAGATTCTGAGGTTTATAAAAAAGTAGATATAGATAGAAAGTTATTTTCTAAAATCAGGTGTAATGACAACTATGTTCCTAGAAAGAATGTAATTATCAAATTATGTTTTGCTTTAAGTTTAAATAAGAACGATTTTAATAAATTATTAAATAGTGCTGGTTATTCTTTAAGTAATAGTATATTTGATTTAGTTATTACATACTGCTTAGATAATAGTATTTATGATATTAATATCGTGAATGATTATCTCTATACTTACTCAAATGCTGTTTTATAACAGTATTTTTTTTTGTCGCTTTTTTCGCGACCTTTTTAAGTTTTAAATATTGTAGAATTTAATCAGTCAAAGGGAGAGTGGATAAAATGAAAACTAATATATCAGCATTAATGAATTTAATATCAGAAGAGGAAAGAATTTTAAATAGTAAAATTTGCACAATAAATGATTATGCAATTAATACATCAGTTGAAGAACTTGATGGTAGAATTAATGTCATTGAAGATAACAAAGAAACGTTTGATTTAGACCTTAAAGAAATTGAAAAAAGTATTAATGAATTATCAAAATTAAAAGCAATTTTATATGAAAAAAACAATCAATTTAAATTGAATGATGGAAGAAGTATTCAACAAGCAATCGTAGATAATGCTAATTTAAGAAAATTGAAAGCAACATATGAACAATTATTGCAATTAAAAAACTCTAAAATGCGAGTTACAGAAGTAAATAATTCTTATTTTGAATGTAAGACTATTAATTTTGATTCTAAATGCTTTAGAAAAAAACTTGAAGAAATTAATAATCAAATACAAACAACAGATTTTGAAATATCTAAATTAAACTCTGTTGAATTTGAAATTTAATTTTGAGGTTCTACTAAGTTATTTTGTAGATTAAATAAAATATAAAGTTTTTAGCCTTACATTTTATTATCCTATTTATACTTTTAATAATTTAAATTTATAAGTTATATTTTCTATTACAATGTTTATTTTATATATTAATAATTATATTTATTTACAAATTATTTGATTATTAAAAGATTAGCTTATTAGAATTTATTTGGATAATAAAAAAATAGCCAACTAATTATTATATTTAAATAATAATAGTTGGTTTTTTATTAACCAAAAAACATTTTTAACAATTTAAAATACTTAAAATAGTATCAATTACAATGCTGATTTTATTTATACCAATGATGATTTAAGTAAAACCAAAACAATTAAAAATGTTGATATCGTTCAAAGTAGAAATGAACTTAAAGAAACAATCAATAGTATGCTTTCAATGATGCGTAAGATGATTATAATAATTATTTTTTTTGCTGTTTTACTTGGAGTCGTTATTATTTATAATACGAGTATTTTATCTTATGGCGAAAAAGAATATCAATTCGCGACTTTAAAAGTATTAGGTTTTAATAATAAACGTATTCAAAAAATATTTTCTTTACAAAATAGTTGGATATGTTTAGCATCTATTATCATTGGTTTACCAGTTGGTTATAGTTTAACTTCTTACTTATTTAAAGCTTGTTTGGATGAAAATTATGACTTTGGTGTTCATATTCAACCATGGACTTATATTGTTGCTGCGGTTGGCACATATTTGGTTTCATATCTTGTATCTAAACAGTTATCTAAAAAAATTCAAACTATTGATATGGTAAGTAGTTTAAAAGCTAACAAATAAATTATTAAATGTAAACATATAAAGTGTTTCAGACTATTAGCGAAGTAAAAATTGTTAATAGTTTTTTATTTGAAGAAAAAGAAGTGAATTACCAATTTGTTAGCAATCAAGAATGATCCTAAATAAGGATCGTTTTTGGGTTTAAAATTAATTTTTTTAGATCAAAAAAATAAGAAAATATTGCATTAACTTTATGTAAAATACACTGAATATATATATATATATATAATGGTATTAAAGTAGGTAAAATTCACAAAATAAACG